>Ga0078972_1001041_pt1 | contig 110441 bp, 87 predicted proteins | sample YelNatPaOPGAMG01_FD_67568 | JGI IMG/M metagenome (GOLD analysis project Ga0078972, IMG submission 67568) | Hot spring thermophilic microbial communities from Obsidian Pool, Yellowstone National Park, USA - OP-RAMG-01 (SPADES assembly) (version 2) | ecosystem: Environmental > Aquatic > Thermal... | reverse complement strand
CCATGACGCATCCATTCCGAATGCTAGGATCTATGGTCTATCTACACGTCTCGTGCTCTGAAAAAGAATCGCCCATGACGCATCCATTCCGAATGCTAGGATCTATGGTCTATCTACACGTCTCGTGCTCTGAAAAAGAATCGCCCATGACGCATCCATTCCGAATGCTAGGATCTATGGTCTATCTACACGTTTCGTGCTCTGAAAAAGAATCGCCCATGACGCATCCATTCCGAATGCTAGGATCTATGGTCAATCTACACGTCTCGTGCTCTGAAAAAGAATCGCCCATGACGCTGCGGCGAGCCAGCAGCGGTTTTTTACGAGGCATTTTTGCTGTTTGGGGTTTGCGCTGCTTAGAGACTTTTTGAAGTTTTCGGCTACAGTGTCCGCAGCTGGTTTCCATGGACTTTCGTAGTGACGCTCTACAGGGAAAAGTGGCAGTGATAACTGGTGCGAGCCGCGGCATCGGTGCCGCCATCGCCGAGTGCTTCCTCGAGGCCGGTGTCCAGGGTTTGGCGCTCATTAGTCGTACGCCAAGCGAGTTTGTGACTCAGTTGCGGAAACGAGCGGAATCTCGCGGCACAAAAGTGGGTTTCTATTCACTGAACCTGGCCGACACGGAAGCCGTGGAGCGAACAGCGCGACAGATCGTACAGGACTGGGAACACGTTGACATTCTTGTGAACAACGCGGGGATAGCGCTCCTGAACCCCTTGACAGAGCTGAGCACCGTGGACTGGGATCTCACCATGACCGTGAATGTGCGTGCGCCTTTTCTGCTCTCGCGGATATTCGTTCGGGAGTCAATGATCCCGCGAGGCGCAGGAGGCAAGATCATCCATATCAGTTCGGTAGCGGCATTCGGCGGTGTACCAGAGCACGCGGCCTATTGTGCATCCAAGGCAGCGCTCAACTCGCTGACAAAGACCATGGCCGTAGAATGGGGTCCATACGGAATTCAATGCAATGTCGTATGCCCGTCAATCATTATGACGGACATGGGACGCCAAGTTTGGGAAGATCCCGAGAAACACGGCCCGGTACTGGCGCGGGTACCGATCGGACGTTTTGCCAACCCGCCAGAAATTGCTCGGGTGGTGCTCTTTCTCGCCAGTCCTGAAAACTGTGTGGTGAACGGGCAGTGTATTGCTCCGGATGGTGGGTACACCGCTGGCCTCTGAGTCGTGGAAACTGCATACCAGCGGAGAGGCTGTGGCTTTCGCTCGGGCGCACTGCATGACACAGTTATTTGATTCCAAAACCGCGTCTCGATCTGGGCAGTACTCCGTGCTGTACGGGTCGTGACCGTTGGGAGTATGCCCCACGGATATTGCGTATTATCCGCAGCCGACGACCGTCTGCACCGCCATGACCCACACGGACAGCGGTTTCCAAAACTCGCCTCCATACGCTGTACGGTACTGGATACGCTGATAGCGTTACCGGTGAGCGCGGGCGATGCGTCTGCTCACGGAGACAAGGAATGACTGCGGATAAGCGCGAGCGAACTCCGAGGCGCCACTGGGCAGACCAGGGCGCAGGTCGGGGCTCCAGAGCCATGAATCTCGACAAGGCCGACACCGAGTCGTCGCCGGCACCCAGGCTGCCCAGCGATGCCGTTCCCACTCATGGTGGTGCTCTTGTTCCGAACTTGAGTGGGATGGCGTTACGTGCGCAACGATGCCCTCAGGGTGGCAGTATCGCTCATGGTGGAGCGTGTGCCCACACCAGTTGTGGAACAATGCAATGCAGAGACGCATGTTGGCCAAGGCGCTCAGCATGCGCACCTGGATCATCCAGATTGGCATATCCACCCGAAAGCACTGAAAAAGCATTTTGGATCAAGTCGGCGCAGATCTGGTTCAAGAGGTTCCTTGGTGCCGCTACACACCAAGTGTTCTCCAGGAACGGGCACGGCTTCGGACACCTCCAAAGCGTAGTTCAGGAGAAAGCGTCGACTGGTCACCGAAGCGACCGTCGAGTGTCCACGTTAGCTCGTCACCATATAGGGAATGCAACCTATCATTCACATTCGAATACTAGTGGGAGATTGTAAGGTCCCCGGCGTTCACGTGCGGCACCCGCTGGCACGGTAAAGCGCTTGTTCGCGAACTGCGGTGAAAACCTGACCCTGGTTCGTATCAGAACACGAGCTGCTCACTGTGAATCACACTGCAGTCATTGTGGCGACGCAGTTCCCGGAATCCCGATACACCTACTCTCTCAGCGTCCAAGTGGAGAACAGGTCTGTGGCTGCCTCTTTGCGGTAGAGCAGCTGCCTGAGGAACTGGAGTTGATGGGAGGCGATCGCTCGCATGGAGCACAGCGCTGGCGCCTGGTGACCCTGTATCTGTGCAACATCCCAGGCTCGCGGTCACCAGACGCACATGCTAGCGTGTAGGCGAAAGGCCCAGCGAACCGGACGAGCCGCCTAACACACCGAATCCTGTACCTGCCCGCTGGTGAATGCCGAGCAAATGCCCGTGTCGATGACCCGCGGCGCGTTCCACACACAAGTGTGAAGCAGAAACTCGTTACCCGGGATTCATTCTACCGGCCAGTTTTCTTCAACGCGTCGTGCTGCAGACACAGGCAGGCCTGCATACGCAGACTATCCGAGCCCAACGTGTAGACGAGACCACCCGACACGCTCTGGCGACGCGTGCAACACGCCTCGAAGCGACGACCGTCGCTCTATGGCAAAGTTGTTCTGCCTGCGTACTGCGTCTGCACCGTCGCTAGCGACGCTACTGCGGACGCGCTCAACAGACTCGACGCACGATGGAGCATATGACATGATCAGCATGCTCCAGGGAATGTCCCAACAGTGGCTAATCGTCAATGCACGCAGGGCATGGAATGGTGGACGCTTCCCCGATTGCTGGGACCGATCGTGTAACCAAGGATCCCTGGTTTACGTCAACGTTGTATCAAACATAAAGTAACTGTTGCTGTGCGCAGACTTGCCGATCCGAACGAACAGCCGCTTTTGTAGAGGCGCCTTGCGGCACGCGTTACCATATCGGGAGCAAACTGGAAAGTTCCGACGAAAACGCAACACTGAACTGCTCGCGCACTTGCTACAATGATCTATTTCTTCCAAAACTATTTAGATGTACAGCGTCAACATTTGAAGTGCAGCCGTAGGTGCTTTCGGATGCATAGGTGGTTGTGGGGTGCTCGGCTGGCGTGCCTTATGTCGCCGGGATCAAGATGATTCGCGACGCCCCCTGAACAAGGATTCGACAAACAGCCCGTATGATGATCCAGTTCAGACGTACAAGCTTGCACGCTGCCCTTTTCGGTACGTGAAGCACATTCGATTCACACATACTTCAAGTTTTCGATCATTGTGTTTCAACGTAAGTTGCGGGCGCAGCAAGTCGCGCCACAGGCCAACCGCGAACAACAACTCGACGTCGCACCTCGTCGACTCGTTCACAAGTTCATGCCCAAACTGCACTGAAATCGTCATGTACAGTGATCGATTCCGTGTGGAAGAGAACTCCTCATCGCTGTGTGACTAGCAACGAAGCGAAATGCCACACCAGCGTGACACGTCTTCCGGGGTATGCTCCCCGATGTCCTTGCCTCTTCTGTTCGAAGGGAGAGGTCACGGGCTCGGACTTGAGTCCTCACAACGATCGCTTCCAATGCGAGCGAACGCAGACAGATCAGAATCTCTCGACTCGATCTCCAGCCTAGAGCTCTCGTACGGTACATGTTGCACCGAGCGTCAGCGTCGTGTTCCACACATCCCCTGTCGAGTGGAACAGCATGCGCTCGCACGTGCAGCGGACAGCGTACTCGCACATTGCATCCCCTGCGATGATGCCCCTTAGCATAGAGTAGCGGAAACGGAGGAAGGCATCGACGGGAGCATTCTGGACTCGTCACGAGCATGTACCGAGCAATGAAACAAGCGCTCACGCACTACAGAACACCACTCAGAATACGAGTCGTAGAGTGTACATGGAGTCTTTCATCTTAAAGGTGTCTCAATTCCAGGTGCGCGTATTCGGTTACGCTTCTCGCGTTTAGTAGCACATCCATTCGGAGTGCGTTCATTTCCAAACATGCACAGTCCAGGGGAAAACTGTGAACATGGAAGTAGGGTATCCTGGAGGCCCGTCACCGCCGGGTGCCGAGTCAACGGAAGCAATCCTCTTCTCGCCGACCTTTTAGCGAAGAAAAACACAGGAAGAGACGGGAAGAGGTGTTTACCCGACCGAACGATGACGATAGTGCAGTCGTACTCAGGGCACGAGTTCGAGGCCAAGTTGAATTGCTGAGTTCAATCAGAGGCAATAAACACAAGGCGCTTGTCATCCGACACTTGAACGCTGCTCTCTATATCAGACGATATACGCTGATCAAGACGAGACCTACAGCGTTGAGGCGATCTACCGCAATAGGGCAGCCTCTAACGCTCCAACACCAGAAGCAGAAGCAGAAGCCAAAACCTTCACCCTAACACGTCGACATACAAACCAGACAAGCGTTTATCTATCTATCGGAATATACACTCGCACTCGCACTCGCACTCGCACAGCCTCTACCGTGATCATCGATCGACGTCGATCGGGCATCCGTTGCGTTCGCGTCCAGTGCCGAAGCCGATCACTCGATTCGTCGCCCGATCTGGAGGCAAAGCCACATCGCGGTGTCGCGCGGTCGAGACACGCGCACACCTACCGCTACAACGCGAAACGTCCGCGATCCGTTATCGTGCAAACGCGCCGCTCCAGGGCGCCTCCATCAATGCAAGACGCTGCTAGAGACCTGGAGAATGTTTCTTCAACGATTTGGGGTGTAGTGAGCGCTGCTCTATCCCTGCAAGGGCAGCATCTTCGGAAGGCTACCATTTTAGGTTTCCTTTTACGCGTGCTGCTGACAACTGAACTCGTGAGAGGTGGTCTCTCGCACGCGGTAACAGGCTGGGCAAACGCCAAAGGTAGACAATTGCGTAGTGCGTTCCGGAGGGAGCACTGGCGTCGGAAAATGCTCAACGTACCCGCACCTCCCGCTACTACCGCTGTGTACTCAGTGCGTCTTGCGACTTGCGTTGTAGGAATTATTAGTTCGCTTCTGGTGTACGCGTACTTGCAAGAACGCATCATGGCGTTGCCGTTGACCACGGACGCCGCCGGCCAGCCGGTGTTCTTTAGGGACTCGTTGTTCTTGGTACTGCAGAACCGTCTCTACGCTGCACTAGCAGCGGTCTTTGTGCTTTTGTGGCAGGGCGACCGCAATGGCATGCGGCCGCAAGCGCCCATCTACAAATACGCCTCTGTCTCGTTGAGCAACGTGGTTGCGACCTGGGCCCAGTACTCTGCGCTGGCTTGGGTGTCGATGCCTACACAGACGCTGGGCAAGTGCGCGAAAATGATTCCAGTACTCGTTTGGGGCTCTATAATGAGCGGGAAACGGTATACGCTGAGCGACTACGGGGTCGCAGCAGCAGTCGCTGCGGGATGCACGCTTTTTCTACTGGCTGGAAACATTCAAGCGAAATACAGTGCAGAGCAGAACTCGCTCTATGGGCTAGTGCTTATGGTTGTGTACTTGGCGTTTGACGGGTTCACGTCGACGTTTCAGGAGAAACTTTTCAGGGGGTACCCTATGTCGACGTATAACCAGATGCTGTTCGTCAACTTAACCTCTGCCTGCATTAGTTTTTTGGGTGTTGCAAGCAGTGGCCGACTCGCTGCGGACCTGCAGCTCTGCTGGCAGTATCCACGACTGTTCATCGATGCAAGCGTTTTGAGTGCAGCAGCAGTCATTGCTCAGTTTTTCATCACCTACACGATCAAAGAATTCGGTGCCCTGGTCTACGCGACCGTCATGACGACCCGACAAATCTTGACCATCCTCCTAAGCAACCTATTTTTTGCGCACGGACTTACTGTTCAGCAGTGGTGCGGAGCTGCGATCGTGTTCAGTGCTCTATACCTGAAGAGTTACACACAGCAGATGTCGCGACGAGCGACGAAACCTGCTGCAGCACCCCTCGATAACGATAACGGACCCGCGAGCGAGGAAAGTAAGGCCTTCCACGTTGCCGCGGTTGCTCTACCCCAGACTGCGCAAGAGTGCAGAGCACTAGCACATTAGTCCAACGAATGCGCATTTCGAGTCGTCGCAGGCGGTGGCGGTGGCGGTGGCGGTGGATCAGCAGCTGAGGAACGTCGGGATCGAGTAACCCGCTGTGCCACCAGAGGCGTTGTCGACAACGTGAATGTGCTCTTCGATATCTGGACTCGATCTAGGCGCCCAAACAGTTCAAGTTGATGTGTTTAAAATGGATAACCAGTGCTTTCGCTGCACCGGGCACTGGATCCGCACTGCAATGCACAGGCGCTTGCTCGTGAATCGCGCTCCAGTCGATGCAACGCCGAGAGCGCACTGCACATTCGCCTTCAAACGTTCAGGTCCCTGAGGTGACCATCTCGTTATGAGCCGTGTTTGGTGCTTCCATGGGCGTTGTGATCGTTGCGTATGTGCAACAAAGTGCGCATCGTGCATCATTTTCGACCCGACAGCAGCGCTGCGTCATTGTTTTACGGGTGGTGTATGCACGAATGCGCAGACGCACTGCGCGACAGGCTGTGCCTCGAAGAGGGCTCGCGACCTGCGCTGCGGTTGTCGATCATGAAACGCAGTCTCTACACGATATCGCAAGCTCGCAGCCTCTCTATCCCGTATAGGAGCGCGCATTTCCGGTACCAGCAGTCGCACGAATCCGGCAGCAGAGGTGCCCGCGAGCACCGCTGCGCCCGGCAAGGTAATCGGATGGGGTACGTCGACCCGGTTCGTTGAACGGACCTGGCGATCCAGGTGGCTGCAGCGGGCGTTCGCATCCCAGCACTCGCACCAGCAGCATCGAGCGTGAAATACCTCATGATGCTGGTCCGAGCGCGCGGGGCACGGTGTCGTTTAGCGCCCAAAGAGACGATTCAGGAGGCCGCGGCGAGCATCTCGCCGCTCGGGAAGCTCTGGATACTTAATCCGCTGGAACGCCAAGTCCAGCACAAATGGTTTGCATACCATCGCTCGGAACGCTGGCGGCATTCTGGCGATCTCATCTGGCGTTTGCAAGTCGATCGGGTGTTCCTCCAGGTAGCATCGCGATAATAACGGTTTTTCCGCTATCGTTGTGCGCTCGAGACGCTCTGCGATGCCTGCCTCCGCCAGCGAATAGAACACACTCGCCCGGACTTTGAGCGCCCGAGCCTTCGTATCCGTCTCGGTAAGCGCGTTATCATCGAGAGCGACCGCGCTCAACAGCTCGCGTCGCTCACGTGATGGCGCTGGTGCAGTCACTGCAACACGCGCCCGCAGCTCGGCTACCAGGCCCAGTAGCTGCACAGCGAGACCGTAAACTTGAACCAGGCCTTGTTGTGCGCCGGCATCGCCTTGCAGCTGACTTGAACTTGCTTCCCATTCGCTCCAGCAGCGTTCCATTTGGTGCTGCTTCTGGGCTAGTTGCAGGAAAGCGGCAGCAACCTGCGTCGCCTCAAGCAATTGCTCATCGATCCCAAAGAGATCGCTGATTTCCTGAACCCAGACGAGCGCCTTGTCATATTGCTGTCGTCGATAGCATCTCTTCAGCAGCAAGAGCGCCTTTCGGTATCGCCAGAATGCGGTCACGAGTCGCAGTTCGTCATCTGTTGGACGCTCCGCCACCAGCGACTCGAGGTGCCGTTGCACACTTTCGAGCAGGCGCACCGCCTTTTGTGTCCGTTTCGCTTCGTAATGCTCCGCCTTGGCCAACAGCTCCAGAAGCGAGACTGCCTGCTGCTTCGATGTCGAAGTAGGTATCGCCCCGGTCGTGGCAACGGACGCGGACCCGGAGGTGCCGTTCCCGGTCAAGGTGCGCTGCGCTGGTCGGCCGCTTTCGAGCCACGCCAGGGTGAGGTGCGGAACGCGTACCTGGTGCCCGCACCAGTCGACTGTTTGCGTCGGCATCGGCAGTAGTGTTGTCGTCTCTCCTGCCGACAGCGTCGATATCGAATACCTTTCGTGGACGAGTTCCGGCGGCATGTTTTCCAGTTTCGTTCTCGTAGACAGGAGCTGTGCCTGGAGCCGCTGAACCAGCGCGATATCAGGCCAGGCGTGTGGGTGCGGCACGTTTTCGCTGTCCACTCTGGTTTCGCAGGCTCGTGCGGTCCTTTCCAGTTCCTGGGCGCGTTGTCGGTACACCTGCTGGATCCGTTGGGTCAACGGCGCCGAAAGCGTCGCCTCGATACCAGCCATGCAATCGTAAAGCGTCCGATACAGTTGCGCTGCAGTCCCGATCCGGTGGAGTGCCCCCGGCCCCAGACGATGCCGCTCACCATAGAAGAGACTCCATAACCAGCAAGCATATGCAACGAGCTCCGTCAGTGTCCAGCTCGAGAGCTGACTTCGCGCAGCAACAGCAGCATAGGCAAGACGTTCAGCCAACAGCGCTGCTCGTCGAAGGCGACGTCGATAGTAGCGCCGAAGTCGCTGTGCTCGACGCTGCTTGGTATCCACCAAGGACGGCAGCTCCGTTGCAATAGGGCGATTGGTGTCAGCAGCGGTATCTAAACGCGACACCATGGCAAGCAGCTGCTCTTTCGCATCCATGGCTTGTGCCCAGGCACGTTCCGCTTCCAAAACGCCTATCTCTATGAACCGCCGATCGTTACCCGCATAGTCGCGAATGATGTTTACGTCGATACGCGCTTGTGCGTACTGTGACGAACGACGAGAGAATGAGCAGGTATATGCCAAGCGTACGCGGAGGCTTCGCAGTCGCCTCGTGCAGTACTGGGCGTAACCGCAATAGTCGCTCAGCTCGCCGCCGTGCCGTTCTTGTACCCGGTGCAGGTACCACAGGATCGCCCAGGCGCCTTGCAGACCTCTCCCGTGCTCTGGCTGCTGACTCGCTCCCACGAGATCTTTGTTTTTCCGCAGCGCGGGCACTGGAGCAACTCGCTTGACACCACTCCGCGCGGTCTGCTGACGTTTCCGCTCCGAGCTGCCGCTCCCGCGTAGACGACGAGACTTGGTCTCCGGTAGTGGTCCAGTCTCGGACTGCATGATCGTTTTCCCTTCAGTACGAGAAGGTGCACTTGTTGCCTGCTGAGGAGAAACGCATACACAGCAGCGGCAGCAGCGTTCTCCGCAGAGGCGCTCCGGTCGCAACGCCGCGGCCATCGAAACGAGTCGTCAGGTCGCAGCGCCTGCGATCATCGCGCTCTGCAACCTGAACGTATGCTTTCGAATGAATACCAGTACAATTTGGAGTTTTTCCAGTATAAGCTACATGCAACTGGCGTACAGGCCATATGCCGTGACGTTTACGGTGGCCAGGACTATCTCCCTACGCTTCTAGCGGAAAGATATGGCTCGGAAGGCTCGTCTGTCGCAAGCAACGACCCATGTGTGGAGCGGTACTACGTGTTGTGCAGGTCGAAACCGAGCGCCGTCCACAGAGAGGTTGTTGCCGACGCTGAAGACACCATTGATCAAGTCGATGCACCTCTTGTTGCAGCGGTAGGTGGGTACTTTCTGCTCTCTCCTGGACACTACTGGATCCAAGGCGTTCGCGTTGCAGCGGCGCAGCGGGGCAAGGGACTCGGTCTGGGGATCACGTCGGCTGTGGTGCGAGCACTGGAACAATTTGGCAAGAACTCGCAACAGACGCTACACCTCTGGTCCTGTACGATAACGGACAACAAGCCGATGCGTCGCATCTTTCGAAAACTTGGTTTTGTCGAGTTCCAGAGGTGTTGGCTGTGGCCGAGTCCCACGTTCATGCAAATCCTCCGGAGGATCGATGAACGCATCGCCTCAGCACCGAACCATGTTCGTGAGACGTTTGCAACAATGCTGAAGGCTACCCGCTGGGAAACGCCTGCAGAGGAATCCTCTGAACCCTGCATCATCGACGCATCCACAGATCAGAGGGTCTCTATGCAACCCGAGTCGTTCTGGGAAACGGTACCCAGTCCGGCCAGTGCCTTTGAGGCGCTCACCCGACACCGGCTCTGTGTTCCACTTTACTACTGGTGCTTACCGCCCGAAGCACTCGAGAAGGGTGCGATCTCTGTGGACTGGCTCTGGATAGGCCAATACAAAGGCGAGGACCGTGCTCTCGGTTGGATCTTTGTGTATCGGGAGCCGCTGATCCAAACGAGCGATCCAACAGTGGCGGGAGTGATTGCCTCTTCTTGCAAGGTACTGCTGTCAGCTGTACAACATCTGAACCGCATGTTTCCTAGGTTCCGAACGGTCATGGATACGAGCTTGTTCCCGTCTAATGAGTGCCGTATACCTGAAGGCTTTCGTCGCTGGTCAGCGGCATCCCAAATGGTAAATGTGTATCGAAAACTAGAGCTGAAAAACGCGGAATCGGAAGCGAGAAGCGATTGCGTCGGGCAACGCCCTGGGGCGTTCGCATGCCTGACACCTCAGTGCGCCGCAGAGTGACGCTGCGGAGCGTACGAGCGTCAAGGTACGCGTCGCCTCGAAGGGTATCGAATCGTTACCGACTGGTTCCTGCCGGATATCAAAACCCTCTAGTATGCAGATTCGATCAAGGGTATCGAATCGTTACCGACTGGTTCCTGTCGGCTATCAAAACCGCTCTAGTATGCAGATTCGATCAAGGGTATCGAATCGTTACCGACTGGTTCCTGTCGGATATCAAACCGCTCTAGTATGCAGATTCGATCAAGGGTATCGAATCGTTACCGACTGGTTCATGGCGGATATCAAACCGCTCTAGTATGCAGATTCGATCCGGGGTGCGCAGCGAGGCATCCATCGCCAGGACAAGTATCCAATCGCTCCGAATTCGTACCAGCTGGGTACCAATTGCTCTAGTGAGAGGATTTTTGAAGCTCTAGAACGGAATCGGAGACGAAGACTCGACGCAAGCAACACGACTTTTACCAAGTGGCGTTGATGCGTTTCTGCTTTCAACATCGGAATCGAATGGTGCCCGTGCGAATGCCGGTGGCTTTGCTGATTCGAGGAAGCATGCCGCCAGTTTTCCTTAGCTCTCAGGCGAGTTCATCAGGTAAAACCCTCGACAGCTGGACGTCCAACAAATACCATCCCCGGAGACGCCCTTGAGAAAGCGTCGCGGAATCCTCGACAAACACAGGATTGCATACGAGCGCAGGCTCACCAGTTTTCGGCACAACATGCAGGCCGAGTCGTTCGAGCTGGAACCAAGTTGCTGGTGCCCGTAGAGTACCCCTTTTCCGCGACGCAGTCCAACGTTTGCGCTGCTTTCCGCGAGCCCTATCGAACAGAATTTCCTGCGCGCATTGCCGGTTAACGCAGGAGTTTGCAGCAACCTCGAACGATCACGAATGACGGACAGCGGTCGACGCAAGCGCAGCCGCTTGATGAAAAGTGATGCTCGCCCGAACCAACACGCTGTTTTGAAAGCTCAACGTCAGAATGCCCAATGTCGTACAATGAATTGCATCAGTTCACGGTGTACCTTTTCACAATCGTTTAGTGTGCTCATTAGACATCGACGAGCGACAAGTGATGATCCGTTTGTTGCGCAAACTGCCCACATCGTAAACGCCAGCAACGCTTCCTACGTCGACGGCGATACATTTTTCACGACACCGACTTCGGCAGGCCGAAGCACCCGATCATGAATGCGATAGCCGGCTTTGAGCACATGCAAAATGGCCCCGTCGGGTAGCGACGGTGACGGTTTCGCCGCTCCAGACTGCTCTGAGGTAGCGGAATCAGCTACCGGGGCAGGTGCCTCGAACACCGCTTGGTGAACCTCGGGATTGAAGGGCTCACCAATTTCACCGTACCGCTCAATACCAAATTTTTGCAGGGTCCTCTGCAATTCCCGTTCTGTCGCCGATACTCCCTCATACAAAGCGGTAAGAAGACTCGCTAATTTCGCTGATTCTGCTGCCGAAACCGCACCGCCTGCGCCAGTGCTATTCGATGATGAACTCACTTCCAACTGCTGCCGCGGGACCGCTGCCAATGCTCGATTCAAGTTATCCGCAACATCCAGTAGCTCTTTCGCAAACGAAGAGATACTGTATTTCCGGGCTGCTTCGACGTCCCGCCGAGCAATCATACGCACGTTCTCCATCTCGGCGAGCAGCCGAATCGCACGATCCCGTAGTGTCGCAATCTCCTGTTCCTTCTCCTGTAACAGACCTTCGAGTCTCTGCACTCGTTCTTGTGCATCGGGAGTTCCAGTGCTTTGTTGCGTGTTTTGATCTCCGGAAGCGCCAGGGGTCGGCTTTGCCGTCGCCGGGCCCTGCGACCCGGTGTCAGCACCGTTCGTGCCGGCTGCTGATCCGCCTTTTGCCGTTTCATCGTAACCGAAAACTTGATCCGCAGTGGATTTACGAGAATCCGAACAAATCCTCCGCCAATGAACAGTACCAGAACGGTGCTCGAACCCTAGTGCCGAGCCACGCCGCGTTCGCACGCTGCCGAGGCGCCCGATGAGCGCCACAGCGAACCTCGAACGCTGTCCAAGCATCCTCCGCGAAACGCACCAAACTCCGAAAGCCACGAGTCAAGCCGCACAGTTTAGACGTCCAGTTCTCTGGTATGCTCTTCGAGGTCAGTTTTCAGCACACCGTAGCAGAGGATCACCTGGCTTTACGAGACGCTTTCGATGCGCTTCGACTATAAAGGAGGCGATCCGGACGCCGCGGCCGCTCCTCGCGACGGTCACCAGCGCTGCTGCTGCTGCTGCTGCTGCTGTCGAGGCGTCTCGCTGGTATCCGGTCAGAGCAGGGAGGTGAGCGCTACTCGGACGGGCATATCATGCCGTATATGGCAGTTTAGACCTTAGCGCTGCTGAAGAAACACTGCAGTGCGGAGCAGTATGCAGACAAGGACGTGAGCGACGTTCTATGACTTTTTTCGCCGCGGCTCCGATGACGACGACTGCAGCGGTGCGTCCCGGATGAAGCGGCAGGCATAGAGGGCGATTGCTGAAAAATGTGCGTCACAAAGAGTTCTCCAGTTGGAATCGTTGTGATATGTACAGATCGCGGGCAGTGGTGCTAGGATTAGCGATGGATCGCGTTGGAAGCATTTTGGAGTCGAAGAGGCGATGGCAGATTTGGATCAACGTTACGAGAAATTTGGAGTTTTGTCGCAAGGCAAAGTTTGACACCATGCAGGTTGTTTGTGGCATCTAGAGTTGCCACATATATAGATGAAAGACGCATGCTTTAGCCAGAGTGCTTGAAAGCACTTGAAACTGTTCCACTGGCACGCACGACGATGAAGGTTCACTGTTGTTCTGTTGGTTGGTGTCCGTCGCTCAAGAGCTGCGTGCAATGGACTCACTCGTAAACACATCCGTTCAGGAGCAAGCATCTATTGTGTGAATAGGTGCATCACGATGCTATCTGCCGGGTTGCACTGTACTTGCGCCTCTGAGGGCTCTGCGACCGTTTGCGCTGTTCAGGCGCTTTCATGTTGACGCAGTTTCACTTCGCCGAGACGCCTGAATGGTTTTGTATGCTACGTGCACCATTCATCAAACTACATGGTCCAAATATGCGTATACCGTACGATTTGTCGAGTCGTAGACAAGCACCAGTCTTGCTGGGCATCCCGATATGTGCTTATGCGCTCGCGGATATGGCGGGCGTCCGCTTTCTCTCTCGCTCTCGCTCAGTCATGCGGTTGTCGTACAGGGATTGATACGACAAGTGCGTGGAGCACGCTTTGACATCGATGATCCGACAGTTGTATCGCAGGAAATCAGCCTTCAAGCTCATGAATCGCCCTGACGCCTGCAGTCGTGGCCGATGTGACCAGTACCTGCGAGCGTACATGGCCCGCTGCATGAATCCATGAAAGGTGCGCTTCGAGTCACTGATGAATACAGGAGCAGCGTACCCGGCAGTCGCTGACTCCTGCGTACATCGCGCATTGTCTTGTAGAGCACTTCGTCTACTGGGAACGCGATGTCACTGTGCCGGTACGCAGAAAGTCCAGCCTGCAAAAGTTGGTACCTGGACGCGGTCGAGGCCTCCGCCGAAATCTCCCATATCTTCAAGATTTTGCGGGGCACAAGCTCGCGAGTCCAGTCTCTACGCCAGGCCGCCCACGAGCAGGAGAAACCGAAACAAAGCATCCCCAGCGCTTCGTCACATTGTGCATTGAACGGAGGCTGGCAGGTTATCGCTCACCAGCGGATGCCCGCGAATGACGGTCCCGTGCACCCGGTGGCAGATCCCGGAGCAATACTCCTCAGAGCGTCGAGCGAAACCGGTATCCGAATCAAATAGAACGCGTCTTCGAACTCGGTGTACAAGTTGCTGTTCTTGTCGATAGAGAATTTGCGGAACCCGATGTTGCCTCTGATAAAACGAGTAACCGATAAAAAATCCAGTCAGGACAGCAACGCAAGATAATTGATTCGTCTACGCTCCCTTCGTGCTAAGCGGTGACGCACGCTTTCTTGTTCGCGATCCCTGCGATGACTGCGGCCCGAGTCCAAGATCATCTTCCATGCCAACAAACGAGACGTGAGTATCTTGGAGTATTCACGGTGATACGGATCAGGGTGCTGTCGAATGTAGTTCCGTGAATAGCTTCCAAGTGAGGATGATTTAGGATCCGAACGGAACCGATCATTGCAAGTAAGATATCTAGTGAACATTCCTCATGAGCCTATGAAGAAGCTGTCCAGCATCGACTTCCAGAAGTTTTCGTCCCCGATCCAGTGGCACGAATCGCTGCGTCCAAGCATTGCCTTGAAGCAGAACGATCGAAAACTGGTACAATGCGGGATTCGAACATGCTACGTATACGAAAAGGGGAGCACTGGAGGCTTGCACGTAAGCGCTGGAAAACGACACCAGTTATTCTAAGCGCTTTTGTTCGCTTGCGTCGGGAATCATCGGGATGCTGGTGACGGCGCGCATTCCAGCGGCATAGCGTCATTCGAGTCACTCCAAAACGACGACCTAGCATCCAAAGTCTACATACGCATCCACGAATTCTCATTACTGCATGTCGAATGTCAAGGCAGTTCATCGCAACAAATTCGGAAAAAGGATCGCAAGGCAGGAGCAGCGCGACTCGTTCGGTGTTCCGTTCTAATCTGACGCAGGCATTATAGCGCGCTTGGGGTTCAAGAGCTCCTGGTGTGCAGCGCTCACGACGCTTTCGCTGGGACTGGAGCGTTCCATTCACAGTCTGCACGTTTCGTGCACGCGGAGCAAGACGGAGTTCAGTTCACTGTAGACGCTACGTTGGCAATTGGGACGGTGTGAAACTGCCTGCACCCGTGTTTCTGCCTCCGAAGCTTCCCACTGGTGAAAATGCAAGCAGCGGCCGCTCTGAGCTCCAGCCAGAACGGTCCCACGGAAGCGCAAGGGGTTCTCTTCGGGCACCCTGTGCTCCAGGAGGCGCCCATTGAGGCGTCTGTGGAGAGTCAGCTGGAGCAGCTAGCAAAACGGGAAGATGTCACTGCAAGCCGCGTCTACTACGCTGCGAGAAGCGCAGTGGTGCACATCAGTTCCATGGAGTCGTTGCGAGCAGCGGCTCGTCGAGGATTCCGGAAACTATGGCCACCGTTTCCCTACGGCCCCGAGTCACCGGACGACGAGGACGATACCGAGGACGAGGATGCGTCGGCAGCACGTGCTGCCGAACCCTCTGAACCTGAGCCAAAGCGTGGACTCGCAGAGCCGCCCCTCGCTAGTCCACACGAACGTCCGGAGGAGGAATGGATCCTTCGGGGAACTGGAACAGGGTTCTGTTTCGACGCTGACCTCCACATCGTCACCAATGCGCACGTCGTTGCGGGCGCCTCACGGTACTGGGTACGGTTCATCAGCGGTGATCAGGTTCCAGCACAGGTGCTGGGCCTCGACTCAGAGCATGATATTGCGGTTTTGCAACCGCGCTGGGAGGGCGCATCCAGCGACCAGAGTGCTCCACTCCGTGAGCTAGCGGCGCTACCATCCGATGCACCACGAACGCTTTCCAACGCGGTGGCTAGCCGCTGGTCGCAAGGTGCGAACCTTACAGTGCGCAAGCGCCTCCTCGAAACCATTCAACCGCTCCGTTTCGGTGACTCTACCAAGTTACTCGTGGGTCAGCGCGTATTCGCGATCGGAAACCCGTTTTCCCTAGAACACACGCTGACTGCCGGCATCTTGTCGGGTGTCGGTCGTGAGGTTGCCTCCCGCCGATCTGGAGGTATTCCCATGTTTGGACTCTTGCAGACCGATGCTGCGCTCAATGCCGGTAACTCGGGTGGTCCACTGCTCGACTCAAATGGCTGTGTCATCGGGATGAACTGTGCGATTGCGAGTCCGAGTGGAGCCTTTGCGGGTGTCGGGTTCGCGATACCGATTCATACCGTTCGACGAGTTGCAGAGGAGATCCTGACGCGTGGCCGCGCTTCTCGCCCGGGTCTGGGCGTCACTTTCGCGCCGACTGCACTCACGCGTCGACTGGGTATTCGTCGCGGTGTGCTCATTTTAAACGTGCTCCCAGATGGACCAGCTGCAAGGGCGGGGCTGCGGCCCACCAGGCGGCTAGAGCGACTCTATCTCGGTGATGTGATTCTCAGCGTCGATAACCATCCGGTGAACGACGCCGTTGATGTGATGCGCATCCTGCAACAGAAACGCGTTGGTGACACAGTGAAACTCGCTGTGGCGAATGCATCCGAGATACTCGCGCTGCAGGGCGGTACCCAAGCATGGTCAGACAAGTTGCCACCGGCAATGAACCGAGCGCATCCATCGCCTTCGGAGGAAGAGGCCATTCGGGAAAAGTGGAAAGGGCTTCGGGTTCGTGAGGTTACCGTCCAGCTCGCAGACATTCCGAGAAGAGCGTGGCGTATCGCTTCGAAACTCTGAAATGTCCGTGAGTCGCCGCTTGTACGGCATGCCTCCATGGGGTCCAGCGGCACCAGTTGCGGGCCCTGGTTACGTGAACGTACCGAGAGGCTTTTTTGTCAGACACGGGAGGGTCACTATGCGAACGATACGTTACTCATGAATATGTTCATAAACCCCTGGTCCAGTTGTATGCGATTGCAGGGTACGTTCGTATTCGGATGAGGCCAACGAGCGACTCCAGCAGGCGGCATCGTGCGCTTCGCACCCGGTGTTGTCGTCGACTCGGTCGGTGAGGATTCGCTGCTGAGGCCCCGCGGTATCGCGCTCTCAACAACCAGCACAAGCTTCGCACGCTGAGCGACAGGAGCGCAGTGCCTCAGCTCTAGAACCTAGATCCTATGTGCTCTGTTTCAGTACTGCGTTTCGTGAAAGATGCGTTGAAGAGACGTACCTGAAGGCTCCACCTGGTTTCCACAAAAAAAAGCGACGCTGGTCCCGGAAACGCCCTGAATACTGCTGCTGTACGATTCCATCGAACAGGTGCTGGTTGCTCGCCTTGAGCATCGAATGCAGAGGACGCAGGAACACTCGAGGAGTCGCTCGTGAAAGCGTTCTCTAGGGAGAGCGCTCCGACGCCACGAGCAAAATAGACGTTGCAGTCAGTGCACCGAATAAAACAGGAAACCGTATTCGTTGAACCGAAGGCTGCCACTTGCACGCAAGATGCCTCGTGGTGTCGATAAGGAACACTTACCCACCAAAGTCTGCGAGGTGTGTGGACGTCCGTTTACGTGGCGAAAAAAGTGGGCTCGATGCTGGAACCAGGTTTCGGTGTGCTCCAAGCGTTGTCAACAAGAGCGACGACACCAGAAACGACAAGAAAAAGCGTCAGACGCGGATGGAAGCGTTTCCACGTTTTCGAGTGTCGCTGCGCAGGGTGCAGGAGCACTGGCGCTTGCTGCACTGCGGTTTGCGATCGTGGTGGGGTGTCGACCAGGGTCCAGCGCTGGGCGAACACTTGGCTGGTGTCCTTGGCGACTGGGCATTCATTGAGAAGGTGCAGGGGAGACACACACGTTGTGACGGAAAACGTTTTGCGTCTGCTAAAAAGTTTTAGCGTTCGGGAAACCGGGCGCATCGTGATCGAGTGCAGCGAGAACACCGAACAACCCGCAAACCCTTGCATATGCGAATCTGTCTTAGCGTTCAGGAACTGGTCTCCGCATCCGTCGGTTCGGTATCCGTCGAGTCGGGCGTTGGCTGTCGTTGGACAAGCGCAACTTTCGTGGTGGAACCTACCGATTCAGGTGCCAGGTTCTGGTCGCCACTCGGGGGGTTTGTAGCCTCCTCGTGCGAAATTGTGCGACTCTTTTTCTCCGAGAGAATGATCAAGCGCTTATTGCGCTCAATGGTGTTCTCGATCGGACATTTTTCCAAACTGATTTTGGGAAGCGATCGATTCGTCTCCACAGGTTCGTTCGATGCTGTTACAGTTACCTGAACGGCTGGTGTGCCTCGTGGCTGACCGGTCTCCAGGCGGTAAGCACCTGCTATAGCTTGTGGCCCTGTTGATGGCTGCTGCGCCGTCGCTGCAACCGACAGCGACGGTGCCCATGAAGCATCAGCAGCAGTTGTAGCAGCAGCCAAGGTGTCCGCATCGGCAATGCCCTCTCGACGGTCCAGCCCGGCTGCGGATCGCAGCAGAGGATTCACCTGGTTCGGAGGCCCGGGATCTTTGGTCATTAGTTTCGAGGCTACGCTTGGCAACTGATGAGCCCGTGACATTCCTGCACTGATCTGCTCAGTGCTGGGGACTGCTGCTTCCGCAGATCCTCCTCCTCCTCCTCCTCCAGCATCTAATCGGTGCAATGTTTCTGCCCACGGTTCAGGTTGCGTCGGCACCATGCCCATTACGCCCGGAGCCTGCCCCGAAAAGGCACGCTCACCAAGAGTACGTGTTTCAGGGTAGGCTGCGTCTCGTCGCGACGTCACCTGCGCAGGTATCTGAGCATGAGCCGGATACGTGCGATGCAGCGGCGGGAAAGTATCCTGACGGCGGCTATCCGGTGGATAAGACAGGCCTTGCGCAGCCGGCGCTGACGGCAGCATCGCCTGGCCGGCTGTTTTGGGAGCGCTCCGCCCGGGGGCACTGGTGACTGCCTCACCAGCCTGAAGCGTTGAACACATAGCCCGATATCGTTCCAGGTAGCTGATATTATGGGGATTCAGACTCATGGCGCGATGGTAAGCACTGCACGCATCAGCAAATTGTCCATAGTTCTCGTAGAGGATGCCGAGGTCAAACCAGACCTCCGCAAGTCCAGGATTCAAGCGAATAGCCCGCATATACGCATCAGCAGCATCCGAATACTGTTGAGCCTGGTAGTAGAGCACACCAATTGAGCACCAGTAACTTGCGTTATTCGGCTCCCGTAATACTGCTTGCTGGTACGCGTTGCAGGCCTCTAAATGCTGCTCACTGAGGGCATAGGCGCGACCCAACAAATACCAACTATGTGCCCGATTCGGATCGAGTTGAACGCAGCGCCGAAGATGCTCAAGCGCAATGGGTACCTCATTCAGCAAGATGAGCGTCCAAGAGAGCTGCTGCAGTGCATCGACATCTCCGGGGTCTGCGATGAGCGCATTTTCGAAGGCCTTACGCGCTTCTGCTAAATTTTGGCAAAGCATGTATACGTGGCCAATCTCGCACCAGGTTCGCCCATCTGATAACGCGGATAGTTCTTCGTCGAGAACCAGGTCGAGGAGCGCGCGGCGAGCGCGGAAGAGGCGCTGTCTCTCCAGGGTTTCGTACTCTTTCTGAGCCATTCCGAGCACCATTTTTGTGGCGGCGGATTCACGCTGTCGCCCATTGTTTGACCCTGATGGTAGCAGCGGTCCATTGCCACGAGCTGCGCTCGTATCCGAAGTGAAGGAGGTTGCTCGTCGATTGGCAGTGCTCAGTGGTGCGGTCTCGTTGCCGATACGCAGTGTACTCGGTTGATCATTTTCGACAGCGTTGCCACTGTGCCGAGTTTTCTTCGTCATAAGAAGCGCTGCGCTACGTTCTTCGACGCGGTATTCAAGAGCCTGTGTGAACAGGGCCAAGGCTGCATCATAATCTCGAGCCGCACATTTCAAGGTCGCCAGGTAGAATAAAGCAACATCTCGGAATTCGTCATTAACGGGCAAAAGTCTTTGGGTGACTTTGTATGCCTCAGCGGCTTCTTCGAGCTGCCCGTATAGCTGATACAGAATGCCTATGCCAGTCCACACGAGGGGGTCCTTGGCGCTTTCGGGATCAAGCTCCATGCAGCGTTGGTAGGCCGCAAATGCACCCGGAATCTTGTGGCGCAGAAGGAGCGCTTTTGCGAGAGCCAACCAGCCCAGACGAAAGCGTGGGCAGGTTTCCAGGAGGAGCTCTAGTCGTTGCTGGGTTTCCTCCAGATGACCGCGCCGGTAATCAATGAGACAGAGACGAACCAGGGCAAGCTGGGCCCCAATGTCGGTTTCCAGCATTCTCAGTCGTTCTGGAGACGTGCCCGAAAGGATCGGCTTCGCGATCTGACTGTACATTACTCGAGCTTTCTCAAAATCACCAAGGCATTCGAAAAGCAACCCTGTATCCAAGAAAACAAACTGGTTGTTTTCAAGCCGCGACGGATAACAGGACCTGTTCCAGAAATTCCGGCCTGTGGCAGCGGTACCAGTGCTCGTGGGCTCCCGTTCACTCGCGCTCCCCAGTTCCGGAGATACCCTGTTCAGAGACGGAATCGTATTCGACCACTCTCCCGGCTTAGGTGCGTCCATGTTCAGTCGCTGGAATGCTGGAATCGTTCCGCACCAAAAGCACCTCTACGAAACCCGATGGAACCCTCCGAAACACCGAGCGCTGTCGCTACAACGGCCCTGCAGCCAAGCTGATGCAACAAAGCTCCCACAATATGCGCTCTGGCAGCGCACGCAACCCAGAAGTGACAAAAGTATACAGCTCCTTCGAGTCGAGTCGCCAGATAAAGTCTCCAACTTCGAGTCGCGAAAACTTCACAGATTCTTTTTCAGAGACTAGGAACAGTCAAGTCTATGAGCATAAAACCGTCTTCGCAACTTTTTGTGAAGAATTTCAAAAGCGGTATAATCACAGCGCTTCAACAGAGTGCTGCGAGTGCAAACACGTTGCAGCACGCAAGCAACCTGCACCGGTGCTCCCAGTCCGCAAACGCTCCCAGGCGAAGATGACCTCCTGCTCCCCTCAGCTGTCGATTTCCTACCAAAACAAAGAGAGCAAACACGCTCTGCGTGCTACCGTCCCCAAAACCTGGCGCACACGCTCGCAAACTTCCGGGTACGCACCGCGCGCAAAACAGTGCACGCCAGCGTCCGCTTCAAGAACGCTCCGTTTCCACACCTCTACTGTACGAATAGAAGTTAAGCCACTGCTCCAGTGTAAAGTCAAACCTCAGCACCACTGTCGGTATCAATATAGATGATACAGAACAACAAGCGCTTTTCGTTGTACGTCCCAAAAAGGACCTTTCCCAAAAGTCTCCAGTGAGCAACGCTTCAACTGTTACATGCGAGCTGGATACACATGGAACGCAGCGCTCGATTCACCGCGAGGCGAACGCTGCCGCGCGGCGCGCAATCTTCGCACCCGCGATGCCTTGACGCGCGCCATCTTACGAGAGCGTCGAAATCGCCCTTCAAAAACGTGACCATTTGGATGAGACGTGACATCTACGGTGATCCCGCGGATACATCGATCTGTAACGATGCACACGGCGGCAGCGTCGATGACGGCAACGTCGATAACGACGGCGATGACGGCAACGTCGATGTTGGATGCCAGCGGCGTACGCGTTCTCGACATTCACGCTAAAATATGGGAAGTAGGCGCAACAAAGCAAATTTTTCTGGTTGCGCATAGGCTACTGGAATCAACGGAGAGCACTGTGTTTATGTTCGGGCGCTTCCAGATTCTCTCATACTTAGAGAATCGATAACCTTTGGAACAGAGGAACTTGTGGATCGAGAGAGAGCATCCTTGCTGCAGAGCGCAGTGCACAACGCGGACGTGTCGAGAGAGACCGCCGCATCGGTAGTCCCCGCAGCCGCAACTGAGTATAGACGTGTGAGTCCTGTGGCAGGTGATCGCGCCCGTTCGTAATGCTTACCATTGTGATACCCTTCTGGAGACTGTGGCGAGCGTCGGATGACCGCTTGGTTCCCAGGCTTGGCGCAGTGCGGCGACATGGAGTTTCGCTCTGGGATCATTCGGGGCATAGTCCATCTTCTCGGTAAGCGCTACGTGAGACCGAAATAGGATGCAACGTTTGGACAGGCGAGGGAGCTTCGAGGTTCTTGATCATGAACCTTTGACGCGAGCATGAACGCAGTGTTTCTGGTCTGGCCGTCGTGCGTTCACGTGCACAATATGGCCGGTTCGCTATTTTGTTCATTATATGCGCTGTTCCCCGCCGATTTACCTAGTGGACGTAACGCGCGACTTGTTCATTATCTTTTTTATTTTACCGCCGGTCCTCTGCGCGCTTTCGACTGTGCAGATTGAGCACCGTCCCGAATGGCGACGACTGCGTTCATCCTGCGCCTTTCCAAACTAGCTACCATACGCGATGCGGCATTGCTCGCTAGACACAGCTCTCCCTGCAGCTGAATGCCCCGATACCACGTGATTCGTATTTTGTCTTCCAGTCTACATCAAATAGACTCTTTTCGAGCTTGGAGCGACCGCCGTCCTCCTTGAGCACCAACGATATACCCATTGGCGAATATGCAGCACCGGCAGCGGGTGCCGGGCACTGCCGAGCACCCAGCTGCGGCACAACGCGACTCTGCAACCAATCAGTACAGAGATGCCTCGCTGATTTCACATGCCTCCGCTTCTACTTCGAGACACTGCACTTGTGTATGAATGCCCGGTGCTTCCACGCATTCGAGATTCTTCCAGATTCCAGGGCACCAATCTGCATCTTGATGAATCTGAATGGACACTTTCATCCGGTGCTGCACGCATGCACGGATAGATACGTTTCCATGCGTGCACAGACAGCACGCATGGACAGCACGCACAGACAGCACGCATCCGCATGCTGCAGTGCCGCTTATGAACTGCGTTGAGCTTGTAGCACCTGGGTATGCTCTTTTACGTAAGGAGCCGCTCGCTTAGAGAAACTCTACCAAGGTAACCATTCTGGGCATCTGGGTTTTTCTATGTCGCTTCGAGAGACGGTTTTATGCTCTGGCCAAGTACGACATAACGAATGCTTGGTGTTCCATCGAGTCGGAAGCGCGCTTTGTGCAGCGTGTACAGCAACGGCGCGCTTCTTCGTCGTAGTTTCGGCGCTCGTCAAGCATGACGAACGTCCGCACACTCTAACGTACCGTTTGCGCGCATCTGCCGCGTATAGCTATAAACCGTGTGCTGACGACGAAATAGTCCCGCTGGTGGCAGCGACTCGGCAGCGACCTCTGCAGCGTGCGCCGCACTGCCCGTGCGGAGCCTGCGTTCGCGCCCCGCCCGCTGGGATTGCTGTTCGGTGCGTAGTCAGCCAGCGAGAGATAGACGGCCTCGCACGTCCACACTTGCCGGACGTTTGCGAGCTACTGGGCCTGCAGCTTGCTAAAAACACTCTGATGGTCGGTTTGAGTGACTTTTGATCTCGTACCAAAGGCAAATCCGTTGCCTAGAGCTTCGGGGTGCGTTCCGGTCCCGATAAGCGCCAAGGCGTTTACAGCGAGCGGGACGCGGCAAGCGGGTGTGCTCAATGACCTCTGCAGGTTCCCGAGCTAGCACCGATGAGGATGTAGGTTTGGAGCGACTCCTGGGACCGGTGCAACGTACCTGTTACGACGCATGGCTGTCCAAATGCCTTGCTGCGCGGTGCGGCTTCTTCGAGGACGCCTACATCGCGCTACTGGATCCGATCCAGAGGCTGGCAGCTGATTCGGCAACATCGTGCCCGCAAGGGCGTGGAGAGCGGCAGCGGTTGCCGTGTCAGCACGGCGGTTTGTCAGCAGCGATTTCGGACGGCAGCCAGCGGCACGCATCGATACCCACTGTCGACCGAGGTGGCAAGCCAAGCGGAAGCAGCGCGCCGCACCCAGGCCGTGGCAAGGCGTTCCGAGAAGCTGCTGGGCCAGATTTCGCGTCATCGCCATATTCAGCGTGCGGCGATGTAGACGACGGCGAGGGCACGTGTTTGAATGCCGCGGGGCATCAAACGCTGGTAGGAGGCCAGCGAAACGGGCATAACGGCGCTGGGACTGCGCAACTGCTGAGCCTAGGCCAACGAGTACCGCGGTCGTTGCGTGTAAATAGCAGTGGCTTGGACGCGGTGCTCCTGCACGGCACGTACGCTCGGGTCATGGCGCTGCGTCACATCATGGACACAGTCCTCGAGCGCCTGCGGTTGAAAGCGGGCGCGAGCCACCAGCCACCGATGCTGCAGTTGCTCTCGCTCGGCGCTGGACTCGATAGTATGCCATTCTGGTTACTAGAGCGGTCGCGTCAGGCAAGCGTGGCGGCGTCTTCATCATACCGAGAAGTGCCGCTGCCGCAGGTTCGCTACCATGAACTGGATACCGAGCAGGTGGCGTCGCTCAAGGCGTTGTGCATTCGACGGCAGGCAGCGCTCGCTCGCGCCATCCAAGCACCTGTCGCCGACGTGCAGGCACGCGGTGCGGGAAGCGCGGACGCATACGCGGGAGTCGCCGTCGCTGGCGCGCAGGCACCCGATGTTGCATCCAAGGTGCAGGTGGTGCTCGAAACCCCGGTGTATGCGCTGATCGCAGCGGACCTCTGCAGCGGCCGCTCCGTTCTCGGTGCTGCTCTGGAGCGCCTGCGGCGACATGGAGGCATGCGGCGCGAACCGAGCTTCACGCTCATTCTCCTGGAGTGCGTTCTGGCGTACCTGTCGCCGGCGGATACCGTGAATGTCCTAGAGGCATTGCGCGAGCAGTTCGCGAACCACCCGGCACTGCTGGTGTGCTACGATCCGATCGGCCTGGACGACGCGTTCGGTCGCCACATGCAACAACGCCTTGAAGAACGTGGTGCTCCGCTGCAAGGTCTGAATTGCCGCGCGACCCTGGATGAGGCTGTTCGCAACTTTGAGTCGTTGTTTGCACCTGGAGCGGCATCGAAGCATCCGGGCCGCGGCATGGATATGATGGAGGTCTACCAGCGACTCCGGGACGACGCTTGCGAACGGAGCAGGCTCGAGCGCATCGTCGCACTCGATGAAGTCGAAGAGCTGCGCCTCTTGATGCGTCACTATGGACTGATTTGGGTGAGTAATGAGCATGCAGAAGTATTTGACTTTTTCAAACCTAGCAGATTCCAAGGCTCAGCGGTCGACGCCTAGCCGGCAACAGCGGTATTCACAAGCGGCAGCTGCGGCTCGACACCGTGGACTATGCGCAAGCGGCCTTGTGCGGGCAATGCTCTACCCACAGCAGCAGCAGTAGTAGCAGCAGCAGCGTCCGATCGTAGACGACATGTCTAGCGATCTCAAGCCGTCCTCCGTGGTGAGGCGGAAGCAGCGATGCAGGCCTGCGCCTCGCAAAGACTCCGGTAATGACCATGCTGCACAGCATCCTGGATACCTGGTGACGCAGAGGCGGTCGCTGCTGCTCCGGGAATGCACCATAGCGAACACGCGCACAGCCGTTCGCAGCGGCGCTGGTCGAATACAACGCCCACCTGCACGGAAATAACACGCTGGAGAAGCACCAGATGGAGTTACCAACAGGCTGCGAATTCGCGGTATCCGTTGTCGTCGTCGCACCTGAGACGTGTTCTGCTCATTGACATGCCCGAACGGAAGCATCCGGACTCGATTTCGTTTCTCCAGTGCACACCGCAGCTGTGAGATCGTTCCCAGCAGGCCATGAAGCTCGTCAGTCTTCGCATCCGCAGCAGTGCTTTCGGCTAGCAGGTCTCAGCGCAAACGGCGCTGCGCGTTATGCTCCACTCGGCGTCGTTCTAGGCTGCGCGTTGGCGTCAACTGTCGTCGATGTCGGTGCATCGTGCGGCGTCGCGATGTCAGCCTGTGGCACCCGCCTTGCACCCGTTAGCTTCATTCGAATTCACGCGTGTCTGGGACACAGCTTTGTAGGCAGCGGCGACGAGTCCGGTGGCGCTTCGGCACTGCCAGCAGCAAGCTGCGGTGCCGATGCCATTCCTCCCCATGGCGCCAGACGCATCGCTCGTGAGTGCGAGCTTGCACCAGACCGGGTTGGGGACTGCTTTTCCTTCTGCCTGCTGTTTTGCTCTATGCATTTTCCGCGTTATTCACTGAGCAAGACTAGAAACCTCAAGCTCAGCACTCAACGTCGCGGGCATAAACTTTCGCGTCCAGAGCCCATGGAACTATGCTTTTTGCGGGGAGCGCGCATTGGCCTTCCGCGCGGCGCTCACGTCCTCCAAAACCAGAACCTCTTTCCGTAACTCGCTTCTTCGCAAGAAAGGTTGCAAGCATGGTGAACTTTCAAGTACAAGTCAAACAGGCCCGTACTGCTCCGTGGAATTCGTGCGATTCCACAATCTCAACGTGTCGGCAGCTGCGGTTCACCCCAGGTGCTCTCACGGTAACTTGGAAAGACCCAGCGCTGTGCAACGTTGAGCTTCACTTCGACGCTAGACGCAAGGCCAGCAAGAACTCGCGTTCCGCGAACTCACTTGTCTACCTAGCTGCGTGTCGCTGGTTCCGCGAGACTAGAAACACTTTCTCACTCTCGAACTTGAGCTGCGAACGTTTTGCGTTACCCAGTTTAGCGCTTGTCCGCGCGGTGCTCAACGCGGTTACACAAGAGCCCCGTGACGCCCAAGTTCTTTCAAAGTGTGCTCCGATTGAGGCTTCCTAGCGATCCGAGAAATGACACATAATCTTCCAGCGCATATCTGCAGAAACGGTGCAGCAGTTGAAGACGGTGGGTGTCGCCACGAGTGCAGCGCTGTTGTAACTAGACATTATGAGACAGAAAGACATATCCGCCTCGTATGCCACTTCACACAGGCCTCTGCGCTTTTCACCAGGTTTTCGTAGATCCGTTTAACCCAGTTCGAACTTCGATCTACCATGACCAGCGGTCAGGGCGGGGGCGGTTCAGCTACACCGGAAGAGTCTTCAGTTGTCGGAACGCTGCAAACCGCATCGAACGATGCGGTTCAGAGAACGCTGGATCGAGCAACAAAGCGAACTCGTAGGACGGACGCCGCAAACGCCGCTGCAGCACCGCAAGCACCCACTCGCATAGTGCGGGAAGCTCGTCGTGCAGCACTGGAAGCTCTGAAGCGATTGAACGTGGCGGATGTTGAGGTCGCTGAAGAAAGCCCAGAAACGAAGCCTCCGCGTCGCACTGTTCCAACCACAGCCCTACAGGAGAACCCGCGCGCACTCTCGCCCGCAGCGGACCTCGAGAAGGATATAGAGTGGGAGTCTGCTTGGACAGAGGGTGCGGCAGAGCAGCCATCTCCTGTGCAAACAAAAGACCAGCTAGAAGTTGTTCTCGAGCTCGACGAAGAGGGTACAGATAGCGCGAGCGGGGTGTCCCGTTCGCAAGCTGACTCCACTGGCTCAGACGCTGATCATAGGGCTGCGAAGCGCCGGCGAGGATCACTTGCAACCAAGCGAAAAATGACCAAGACATTTTCCGCTGCAGAGCGTGCCAATGCTTTACGCATACATCGCATACATCTTCTATGTATGCTGGCGTCGTCGCTCACTTTCGATCGACTTTCCAGTGCGGCAACTATCCAGGCCCGCGCACTCTCCCTAGTTCCATGCGAGGTAATCGAGCGTTTTGACCGAATCCCTGAAGATGCCTTTAGGGAGACTTCGTCTAGTCTTGCAGAGGCTTTGACGTATTTTGTGGTCTGGTTTGCGTCGAACTACCGGCAGTCATCGTTCCCCTGTGAGGTATGCTGCCCCGACGAATCAGGATATTCAGTGCCAGTTCCACGCACACCACATACCCGTCTAGAGCACGCTATGCTGCATGGCTTGGGTGGTGAACAAGAGCTGGTTGCACTTGCATGCGCCATGCTACGAGCGTTGCTCGGTCGTTTGAACTTTCAGTCGCAAGCGCGGCCTGAGGGCAAGCGCGTGCAGTCCGCCCCAGTTCCCGATGGCAGCACTGTGCTGCTGAAGAGATACGGACTCGTGCGATTCGTTGCAGGCCCAAATATAATTGGCCGCAAACCCGAGCACTTGGAACTTGTCGATCAGGGATCTGGTTTACCGACTTGGCAAGCACGACTTTCGGCCATCCTGGAGCATTGGTTTCCTCCAGCTCCAGCCGATGTGCCTCCATCGAAAAAGCAATGTCCATTGGAACCACCACTCAATCGGAAACGACCCTGTAAGCCACTGCGGAACTCTCGATCGTCGCACGGTCTACAGCAGAAGCATGCGATGCAGGCACATGGAGTCGAAGCGCAGCCGCCCGCGGTACACTCGAAGGCGTCGACTCTGGATGCAGACACTGGAGAAGCCTCGTTGCCGCGACGCGCCCTTGAATCGCCGCAAGTGCGGCAACGTGACGTTCATCATCAGCAGCAGCAAGCTGGACGCGGCCTCTCGACAAGCAAAACCCAAAGAACGCGCCAGAACTGGCTTACGCGCGACAGCAAACGTACCGCAAGTGCGCTCGAGTCCGCTGCGCGCTACTCCAATCCAAGAGGCAATACGCGTTCGACATACTTATGGGCGTATCAGATTCAATCGGCTTTTCTCGCGCCGTGGAGAGTGGGCGTGAACATATCTCCGCAGGTTGCCCATCGTCGCACAGCCGAGTCGAGCGATCGGAGCTCGCAGGCCAGAAAGACGGGTAGATTATGGTCCTTGTCTGTTCCTGGTCGATGGAATCTCACGAACGCGGATCCTTACCGAGTGCCGCAATACTGGCTGGAGGTATGGGATCCGACTCAACAGCACTGGATCCATCTCGATCCGCTGCGATGCTTGGTCGACGACCCGCTAGCCGTCACGGTGCTGCCTTGGTGGACCCGTACGACGCGGCCTCTGCCCCGGTCCGCGGCAACTGGCCAGCGGGATCGGCACCTGAATCCGTCTAAGACAAGATCCCTGAAAGGAGACGTTTCCAACGAACCACGGGAAGAAGACGACGGTGACGGTAATCGTATCCAACGACCGAAGCGACGCTCATCAAGGCTGCGTCCCGATGCAACATACAATGAGATGGATGGGCGCAGTGGAGATCGCTCACAGAGCGAGAGCGACACGGCGTCGAGCGAGCTCGAGACTCCCGAGCTCCCCACGAATCGATGGAAACGGGAGCGTGCCGAACGAGTTGTCCCGTATATCTTCGCGCTGGAGCATGGATTTGGACGTGACGTCACCCGCCGCTACACAACCCGGTTCCAACCTGTACTCGAGGCTCGCAGTCTTGACGGTCATCGCTACTGGACCGAGGAGGTGCTCCCAATGCTGAGCCCCTTTCAGCCACGCACACACCTGATTGAAACAGAGCACGACGCTATCGACGACGACGCGTTCAGGGAACGCAGCACGCTCTGGAATGCACTGGACAATTTGGAGCAAAATGAATTTTGGGGATTACATGAAGCGGAACCCATTCCTCGATCCATTTCTGCGCTGAAAAATCACCCCGCTTTTGTGCTTGAGGAACATTTGAAAAAGTATGAGGCGATTCATCCGAAGGTTGCCATCGGAAACATCCAACGCCTGCAGCCAAACGGACGGATTCAAACTATACCTGTCTACCGTCGACGAGATGTTCACCTGTTGCATACCCGGGAGCGCTGGTTTCGTGAATGCCGAATCGTTCGGGAGAGCGAGCTGCCCTACAAAATCGTGCAATCGTTCATGTCCCGTTTTCGACAACGTCGTGAAGAACGACGTAGAGAACGGCGCCAGCAAGCACCTGAAGAGCTCGAGGATTCGTCGACTGCCACCGCAGGTCCGACGGAACTATTCGGAATTTGGCAGACGGACCCCATGCCGCGACCTCGAGCTGAAAATGGTATTGTCCCTCGATGTGGCCTGCGGGGCAATATCGAACTCTGGACGCCGAATCACCTGCCTCTGGGAACAACGCATGTCGACTTGCCTTTCGCTGCCATGTTTGCGCGCCGTCTCGGCTTTGACTTCGTACCAGCGATGGTCGGTTTTGAGGTACGAGCATGCGGCTTCGTTCCAGCTATTCGCGGTGTCGTCGTCTGCACCGAAAACGCTGCAGCGCTTACGGATGCATGTGAAGCAGAGATCAAGCGGCGACGAGAACGAGCCGAAAAAAGGATGCGAGAGGACGCGCTGCGACGCTGGCGACAACTCATTCGGACTATTGTAGCGAAAGAGCGTTTGAGGAAACGATATGGCGGATTTCAGGTCCAGGACACGAATGCAACGTTCTCCAGTCGCAAAGCGGGCAAGCAGACGTCTTCATCGTCTGCCGCGGAACCCGCGAAACGAGAACGCGTGCCTGCCGCAACCCCTGCAGGAGCAGACGACGACGCTGATCAGCGTGCTGCCCATGAACACGAGTGGGTCTTTGTGGGCGCTTCGAATTCCCAGGATGCTCTCGGGCGCAAGCAGTGTGCACTCTGTGGTCTCTGCGTCACCTACGAGTCTCTGTTGTGATCATGGGGATCGTTCGAAACGGAGCGGCGTTTGCGGAACGCACGGTTTGTCGAGCGTCCGGTTCACGACAGATGCCAGGAACGCGTGCGTCGCAAGGCGTACGCGAGAAACGTGCTTTCCGGCCAGAAGGGTTCGAGTTTTTTATGCGGTACGATGGATGCATTGAGCGTAAGAGTTTCTGTACCATGGGTTTTGTGAATGGCCCTGGCCCAAGTTAGTCAGCATCAAATAGAACGTGAACGCTCATTTTGGTGCACATGCTATTGTTCCCAGTGCCAGCAAAAGCATCCTCTGCAGGCTGATTTTTTTGCGTATGCTTCCGTTCTCTTCTCGATAGTCTTCGGATTTGAATACGCGAGTCTCTCCCTTGTTTCAAGCTGCTTTGCAAACAGAAATTGGATGTGCATAGCAATGTAAATGATCCGATTCCACAATTAAGCTGTTCTCGAGGCATTTCATGGAGATGCAAAACTTGCGATCGACGCATCGTTTGCCATAGTCATCAGGTGTGTAGAGAACCTCGGTGCGACCTCCGCACCAGCAGTGACACTTGATTGTGGTCAGGCGTTTGCATCTATGTAGTCCGAGCCTCCTGTTCCGAGCGCTGCTCTGCGGCACGCGAGCGTTTGCTTCAACGCTTGGTACATGCCCTCGACGGGTGCAGCGAGCTCCCGTCCATGCCCTAGCTCAACGCCGCGCCCACTACCGTTTTATAAAGATGTCGGGCATGTTATGGACGTTCCACGTGACACATACGCGGACGAAAGCACACGCAAGCGAAAGCAGTCCCGTTCGCCAGCGGATTTGTGAACCGCCAGAGCATCGATGGAGTATTCAGGCTCGAGATCAAGTCGAGACAAATTTCGATCAGTCAACGCTCTTTTCCTATAAAGTTTTGACGCAAGCTACCCTCATAGCAGTTGCCACGACAAGTGAATTCCGAGTCCAAAACGCTCTTCCATCCAAACAGAAGAGACGGACGCTCGTGATACCATATCGTATGAAGGGGTCTCATGCTGGTCCTATCGAATGCTGCTTCGTCGACGGATACAAACTGAGGACGACTTGCGTTTCGAATGTCACTGATTCCTTGAATTTACATATTCAGGGAACATTCGGCGTGCGCTTGTTAACAGGTCATCCGGAGACGACGATCAACTTTTCTTCGTCGTCAGTCCGGCGGTGCAAATCGGGAAGCCCACTTGTCACCCTGAAATACACAGATCAAAAACATGACGAATGCGTGATGTGCGCACGCTGCATGTGAGGAAACGAGAGGCGTGGGTGCTTGTCATCGACTGTCGCGGCTGTGCATCCCGGGAAACGTTGCAAGAACTGAAAATCAGGACCAAATCGCGTATTTCCGTATTCCATTTTCGTCGGATACTCGTGTAGGCGGATGCAATGTTCCTTGCGAATTCACAATGCAAGCACATAACCACGTAAGCAAACCGCCACACTTGTATGCATAAAGGCCCGTATGCTAGCATGCAAAGGTGACGCTAAGTTCGGCACAACTGCCGGTCAGTGCGCCTGCAGCGTACCCCCGGAGGATGTCCACGAAGCGCGTTGACGAGTGCTGTTCACTACGCGCATGCTTCGCAACCTCACAGATATGAATAGTTACCGTTCGCGGCTTGGTTTCGCGCAAAACAGCGTTAGGCAGACGAACATTGCGGTTTACTGACAGAGACATATCGATTGGAAAGCGTCTAGTGAGTCCTGATGATCGCGCTCACCATCGGTCTGGAGCCGCTGAATCAGAGCACGTGCTCTCATCAACGGGAATCCGTTGCTTTTCCTGGTGCTTGCGCGCCATGCGTCCACCGTTCAGTAGCGCGTCTGGCCGGGCGTGTTGCCTGCCGGCTTTCGTTGACGAAAACGCATACTGGGCGTGCACCAAAATCCACAGCAGGTACGGACATACGAATCCATACAAGAGACCTGGGCGCCTGTCCTCGCGAGCGTATGGTGCATGCCATTTTACGTCACTTGTTTAAGCGTAAATACCTGTTCGCAAAGTGGGCAAACTGCGGGTTGATCTTTCCGCACTTCGAGCCAGTAGAGGTCGTGATCATTGGGTGCAGCGGGACCCGTGCAACCCACGATACGGCTGTTGTAGGCGCTCTCGACCATAACCGGAGCATCCATGGTCCCGAAAGGCCCGCGGATAACTTCGTTGTGTTTGAAAAGGTCGGGGTACTCCAGCTCCAAACGCTCCAGTCCGGTTGCTTGATCCTCCGCGGTGGGCATCGCTCCAGGCGGCGCTCCCCGAACCGGCGGCTGCAAGTCCGTGGCTTCATCATTTGATGTGTCCATAGCTGCCGAGGCACGCGGCGGCGACAGCGAGGCACTCGAACCGCTGGCTTTGGTCGCGATGCTCGCGCAGCACGGCACGCTCGGCTGTAGCGCTGACCGCCTCGTACGCCCACCAGGAACTAAAAGTCCACTGCTACGCCACCAGAACCAATACCCTTGCGGAAATGTCTTATCCTTATGTGCGGGTACGTCAAGGATCTCAAGGTTGCGCCAACGCGTGCTCGTGCTCGTTGCGCGCGCTACTGTGCGCCTTAAGAGCGCATCCAAGCCACCGCACACCAAGAACCGTTGCATGCTGACGTGTCCTCTATTCGAAACAGCTTACCACTGCGAACAGCACCGTTGAAAGCCCACGACGTCGGAACAGCTTACAAGGTTTCGTCGCAGTCCGTGCTGGTCTACCAAAGTCTCAGGGGGTGCTCTGTGTATCTATGTGGAATGCCCACGACTGACGTTCGAGCGAACATTGCCCTGCAGTCGCGATGGCGATCGGGCGGAACGGCACGGCGGCGGCGCAGCATGCGACGCGTCTATGCATGCGTGCTGTGCATCTATGCACGTATATGCGTCTATGCATGCGTGCTGTGCATCTATGCATGCGTGCGATGCATCTATGCACGTATTTGTGTGCTTCTATGCACGTATGCGGCGCGTCTATGCATGCGTGCGATGCATCTATGCACGTGCGTGCTGTGCATCTATGCACGTATGTGTGTGCATCTATGCACGTATGTGTGTACATCTATGCGTGCGTGCTGTGCGTGTGCGTGTGTGGACGTTCCAGACTATGCAGTGCGTTTGCTGGTCGATATCGCGAGTGAATGGGGCGCTCGTGATCGCCCCTGTGCTGTGTGCAGTCGTGGAGGTTGTGCAGAGAGCGACGTAAGCGCAACAACTGGGAGCAGGTAGTCAACGGTGATGATAAACAAGATGAACAAGAAGAAGATAATGATGACGATCATCATCATCTACGACCGCGTGCTTTCTTTTGCATCATTTCTCGTCAGCATCGACGCTGGCTGCTTGAATTTTCTCGCGAACTATTGTGTGTTACGATGAGGCAAAGTCGTGCTGTCCTGGTGCGGCGCTAGCAGCATCGTTGCGTCGATCAGGCCTCGATACCTCTGTGGAGCGCATTGTTCTGCGTTTGGTGGAATCTGGACATGTATGCGTGTGCGCAGGGAGGCTCTGGACTTTGGATGAAAAACTCCGTGACCACGAGAGGCGGGATGAGATTCTCGCCTGGAGCACCGTACTAGTACTGAACGGTTCAGCATTGCTGCAAAGCTGGTGCGCCACATATTGATGTATATTGGAAACGGTCATCGTGGCCACTCAGTGGCTGATAACCATGTACCATCATTCGATAGTACTGCGTTTAAAAGAAACGTTTAGTAAATGAGTCTTTTTTTCGATAAACGGTGTCCCTCAAAAGTCGATTGCGTTCCCGAGAGCGTCCAGCTTGAATCCCTGGACATGGCCAGCGATCGTCTCCGCGGTATCCAGGTTCACGAGGTACGCGCTGTGCGCCTGCATCATCAGGAGACCACGTTGGGCCTCCTTGGTTCATCTACATGTCCATATAGCGCTTCAAGAATCCCATCTCCATACGACATCATTGTGTTCGTTTCAAACGTTGTACTTGGGGTAGTTGGCAGCTGCGCGCGCAAATCGTTCATAGTAACGAGCTGTTCTCCCGAGGCGATCAGCACTTGAACGAGTACTTGTTAACGTCTGTGCTGTTGATGCGGTGCGGTGATTTCGTCGAGTTTTGCAAGTTGCACTGCGTGTACCGTGCAACGTGTTGTTGGTAACGACCAACACCGTGCTCCGCATCGACGTTGCCCGCAGCTTCTGTTCGCAAGCGATGCTGACCTGGTACTCTCCCTTACTAGGCACACGCACGACCAAGATACTGTTGAAGCCAGACCTCTGCGAGGCGAGCTCGGTGCTGTGCACAAGGCGGTCGTATCTCGCTGCGGATGGAGCTGTGCAAGAGGAAAAGGCTTAAGCGCCCTTTATCGTTCTTATGAACTCGCAGCGGGCGCTTGGACACCGCTCACCGGAAGCAGCTCGAGACCAGTTTGGGCCCTGAACGGATACAGGCTCGGTGCATTGCACTCGTGACCTTAGCCCGTACTCTTAGGACTGGTGCTGCTCCTGGGTCACGAACGGTATTCGTTGACAGGCTCGACGCGAGTAGTGCAGCGTTCGCAGACGCTGCGTCCAAGACACAACGAACCCGCTACACCGAGCAGCAGCAAACGCACACCTGTAACTTGCGTCAGGGGGCACCGAGGCGCCTGGCACCGAGTGCTGGCATTCGCACAGTCACGTTTCTTGGCACTCCATTGCATTCATAGGCGAGGGATCCATACGCCATCATGAGCTGTAGAGTGCGTTTACAACTTCAGTATCCATGCACAGCGCCACACCTGCACCGGCCAGAGAGATATAGAGCCATACCGCCAAGTAGGCTCTACATAGTTGCAAACCATGGTGACTCGATAGCAAACACGTGGACGTGGCTCCTAGCCAGGCTTTGATTCAACAATGAGCGATCACAGCGATATCGTTGGTGTTGCGCGCCTCCAGTGACGACCCCGAGTGGTGCACCCGATCTACACGCCGTATCGCTGCCGCTCACGAACAGGATGCCTCTCGAAAGCTGAGTTCCAACTCATTTGGATGCCGCGCACAAGTCATGATGCCCTTCTTCACGTTTCGATACGTTCAAAGGCTGCATGATACGCGATCTGAACAAAACGACTCGATCTTAGCGTGGCTGCGAGCGTCTATTCGTTCTGGACTCGATTGCCTCCCAGCGGACGCGTTCGTTGCTAAAAATGCCAAGTGCAAGCACGGCTGCGGAGGGTATGCGTAAGCGCCGGACGCTGCGCATGTCACTACATGCGGAGGTCGGTAATAGCGACGGTGCCATTGCTCAATGCAGCTGCGACTTTTGAGCCGGTTGCATTCCATGCCACCTCGAAGATACCGCCTTGGCAGCGCAGGACTCGAATGAGCTTGCCGCCCTCTCGCAGGCTCCATATCAGCATGTTGCGATCGGAGGAACCGGACGCGAGGTACTGGCCACACGGTGAGAATGCAATGGAGAACACGGGCCCAAAGTGACGTGCCAAAGTAAGCGTCGCTTTGGCAGCTCCGTGCGCAGGCTCCCAGATACGCACTGTGCTGTCGAAAGACGCAGATGCGAGGTAGTGATTGGTGCCCGGGCTCCATCGCACGGTGTAGACCTCTTTGGTATGGTCAGTGTAGTCCTGAACGAGGTAATCACTACTTGAACTGACATTCTGGCCGTTGGATGTTCTCGACGCAAGCGATACGCTTGTTCCGCTCTGACGAATAGGTCGCCAGATTTTGACGGTGCAGTCGTCAGAGGCGCTTGCGAGCAGGGTACCCGTCGGGTCCCATTTGATACTATTGACTTCGTCTTGGTGCCCGCAGAAGACTCGAAGCGGCTTTGGCTCGCCAACGCGCCACACATAAATCATTTTGTCGCTGCCGGATGACGCGAGCGTGTCCTCGCTCTGCCAGTCCACGTCGAGAACTGGTGCTCGATGAAGCTGTACCTGTTGTTCCATTCGACCAGAGAAAGTGTCCCAAATGGCGACGCTGTGATCCACGCTAGATGTCGCCAGTCGCTTCCCTGTGGAGTTCCACTTCAATGAAAGAACCGGGCCAACATGAACCGTAAACATTCGTTCCAGTGCGCCCGTGCTGCTCCAGACGCGGGCGGCTCCGTCGTACGACGCGGTCGCCAGGTGATGACCATCGGACGACCAGTCCAGAGCGGTAACGTCACGGGATGGAGCGCGACGTTGACGCGCATTGCCCGGAGCGAGCGGCGCTCCACTCGTGCTGTTGACAGTGACCTCATCTGTTCCACTGGACAACGTGGGACTACCCCGTGGTTGACGTTCCTCCGAACTCTGATGACGAAGCTCGAGCGGCGGCGCGACAGCGGTTCGTCCCGAAGGCCCAGCAGGAACTGCCCAGATACGAGCAGTCGCATCGCCGCTCCCACTTGCGAGCAGGTACTCGTGGACGGGGTTCCAGGCTATGGCGAAAACTTCCGCAGTGTGCCCGTAAAGAACGGTGACTTCGCTGTCGTGAACGGTGTAAAGTGTCTCGGGCGCTGCTGCGGTATCGGGACCGGTCGCGCTGCGCCGAGCCGGAGCCTCCACTGCAACCACGTTTCGACGTCGTTTGGGCCTGTTGACCAGCGCCCGATGTACGTCAGCAAGGTTGACAACTACCGGAGTCCTTGCATCTTTTTTATCCGCAGAACTGACGGTCTCGGGGGCAAGCGCACCGTTTTCCTCGCAGCTTGTGCTACGTTTGACGCGCTCTGCGTGCAAGCGCGCAACGTGCGCTTCAATCTCAGCGTAGCTGACGCCTCGCTGCAGAAAACCCAAAAGAGCCCCTGGTGGAACTCCAGTAGCATCAAAGTCGTTTTCCAGCACAAGCGCCTCGTGACCAAAAGTAAAGGCCGAGTGGGTGTAACCACTCTCCAATAGGTAGCGAAAGACTAGGTAGTTGACCTCCTCGGACGTGATAGTGTTCGACATGCCGAGGTGTGCAACCCGGCGTCGGGCGTCCCTGTCCGAGCCCCTCTGCGGATATGAAGCTTGTGCCCCAAAGAAAGTAGAGTTTTCCACGAAAGTGTTCGAAAGCTTCCCAACAGCAGCTCACAAACGAACGCAGTTGCCTAGCAACAGCAGAGACAGCGGCAGGTGCGCGCCAGCGAGCAGTTGGGTACGGGATATATCTGGACAATAAGGACATATCAAATGCAATCATCTGCGGCGCATCCACTGCGACGGATACCGGCTATCGCCCTGCAGTTTGGGTTGCGGTGAAGGTATGGACCCAGGCAAGTCCACGGGGGCAACAAGTGGGGCGCTTTCAGCCGTGCTTGTTTTGAAGGACGGTACCGACAAGGTGTTTAACCTGCACGGGTTCCGAGTGTGTGGAGCGCGCAACTGTAAGCAGCTTTTTTGTGGTCGTCTGGGGCGTTGTCCTTTCCACGCTGCGCAGTTTCTTGCTGCAGACGACTGGCAACGTGACCAGCTGGACTTGAGCGAGCCGCGGGCGGCACAAGGACCAGAAGCTGTTGATGCGGTTGCTGTTGCGCCACGTGAGCAGCTGGTGTGCCGTTCTGGCGCAACAGCGAGTACAGCGGTCGGAACTCTACGTCAAAGCGACAAAGGCGAGCTTGCCGGTGCCCCCGGGTCCCGGGGCAGCGCTGCGGAAACATCTGCGCGGCCGACAGTCGGCGAATATAGCTTATCGCAAGGGCGAGGTGCCGACTACTTGTCAGAGGACGCACGTAGGTGCGCGCTGAAGAGCGGGGCAGCAGTCATTTTGATCGCAGGTGGCAGAGAAGGACGCGAGCAGGAGCTCTGCGGACCGGCGGCGCTGCGCTTCTGGGAAGCGTGGCGGGCAACGAGCCACGCTGAACCGTCTCTAAAGCGGGCTCGTTTTAAACGAGCATGGAGCTTGCAAGAGCACGCGCGGTTTCTCGAGGCTCTACGCATCTATGGTAAGGGGAAATGGAAGGATATCGCCGCGTACGTGGGTACCCGCAGCGCAGCCCAGTGTCAGAGCCACGCGCAAAAGTTTTATGATCGTGCGTTCGTGCAGCTGGGGTCTCAAACAGATAGCGGTGCTGCGTGCCTCGGAACGACGCTGTGCGCTCCGTCGAGGACCTCTCGCAAACGAAGCATTCACGACATGCGCGATCCGCACGCGATCCACCTGGAGCTGGCCCGTCAGCGGCAGGCTCAGCAGCATCGAGCAGAGCGGGATGCTCGGCGGACAGCAGCGCAGCGGAGGAAACTGCTGGACGCCGAGGCAACCCGCATGGAGGCGCAGCTGCGTTCGCACCTGGACGCATTCGTTAGGGAGCACGCCGAGCAGCTGCCCACGAAAAGAATCGCATCAAACATGCGTCGCAGTGTCCAAAAATGTATACAGGACTGGAAACATAAGCATCTAGAGGAGGCATCGGAGACTGCAACCGCCAGAGAGGAGTCGTCTGTTGCGGATGCTGCCTCTGACGATGAACTCGTTCCGCTCGTTTTCATGGTACCCGAGGAGGCGATGCCAGCAGGTTCTCATGTGGTACTGCTGCGAAAACCGATTGTTTTGAAACAAAGCTCCCCGTCTACAAACGCTGCAGCCGAGTCATCGTCGCTGCCGTTTCCCTGATTCCGACCATTCGATGTCAGACGGCAAGCGGCGACAGCCGCGACGCTTATCAGGTCTCGAGCAGGGCGTTGCGGTACCGTGTTCTTGGCGTTGCTGGACAGGATTCGGGGACTCTGGTACCAGCGACGACCAGCTTGCCCTGGTACGCCCGTGCATCGGCGCGCCAGCGGCAGAGGCGAGATCGCGGGGTGGTGACCGTTCTGTGCCTTGATGTGCTGATTTGTACGTTTTTGTTGATTAATATTCATAAACGTTACGTCTTGTTCCATGTCGACACCAGCAGAAGCACTCGCCAGCACCGGCACCAGCACTAGCCCTGCGTCCTCGTGCGCTTTCGAACTTGCACGCGTAACTGTCGCTTCGAACGTGTTCAATTGAAGAACCCGACCCCTGCACCGGTATGACGCCATGCCTCTAGGGCGCACTCGCTCGGAATCGAGTCCAAACTCGTTGGTCACAGAGAACGAAACCGTTGGAAACCAGCCAGAGGGAAACCGAGGCGGCGTAGCCAGGGTCACGAGGCGAGCGCTGCGTCGTAATGCAACGGCCGGCGTTGCGACCAACTCGACCGGGACTGCCGAGTCTGCAAACGCACTCAGCGAGTGCAGCATACCAGGCGAAACGAGCTTCGAGCACGGGACGCTGCGTGAACCTGGTCAGCGGTCAAGCGACTCCAGCCTGGAGCGTGCGACGCCCACCGCAGCCAGTGACCTTGAGCTCGCCTCGGATACGTCTGACGAGAGCGCACTTCGCCGAGAGCGCTCCGAACGACATCGGATACAACGAAGTCATGCCGTTTCTTCTTCTCTAGTGGCTACTGAATACGACGCAGTGGGTGGCAAGGCCGGAAACACACCACGTTCAACCCTGTCGCCTCAGGCGAGTGCGTCGAGCGTCAGCGACGAGGCTCTGGACGCCGACCTGAGTAAGCACGTGGACCTGGGTCGAATTCCGCTGCCGCGAAACTTGCAGCTCATAGCGCAGTCACAAATACTGCATGAGCCGCACTTGGGCTCCATCGTCGACGTGCGCTATAATGATGAACTTCAGCAGCATGAATACTACATCCATTTCGATGGATGGAATAAACGGCTGGATGAATGGCTAACGATCGAGCATTTCGACCTTTCGGATTTGTCAGAGCGTCTCAGGGAGCATTATCGTCGCGAGCGAGCATCCCAGGCGAGGCGCCGCTCGCGTTCTAGCGCTACGGCGAGCAGTGGCAAACGTTTGCGCAAAGCGGAGCATGCCACCGCCGCCGACGTTGCTTCTTCCACTGCTGCTGCTGCTGCTGCTGCCGCTTTGGGTAACGAGTCTCGTGCAGATCAACAACAAAAGGCTGCTTCAGGCACTAGTGCTGGCGCAGACCTGCCTGCGGATGTGGTCACTCGGGTGAAAAACCTCCACAGCATCGTCATCGGACGCTGGGAGATGGAGACCTGGTACTATTCGCCTCTTCCACCAGAATACCGCAATTTGCGAACACTCTACGTGTGCGAATTCACACTCAAATTCTTCCGTACCCGAGATGGGCTTGAGCGACACCTCGCACGAAACACGCGATGGTGCCCACCTGGACGGGAGATCTATCGCAAGGACCATCTCGCGGTCTTCGAGGTCGATGGCGCCCGGAATCATTTCTACTGCCAGAACATCTGCTACATATCCAAGCTGTTCCTGGACCACAAGACCCTCTACTACGACGTGGATCCGTTCCTGTTCTACGTACTATGTGAGATTGATGATTGGGGATACCACTTTGTCGGCTATTTCTCCAAAGAAAAGGCCAGCGAGGAGAACTACAACGTTGCCTGCATTCTCACGTTGCCACCCTACCAGCGCAAAGGGTACGGCAAATTCCTCATTGCGCTCAGCTATGAACTGAGTCGACGCGAGGGTATCCGTGGTTCGCCCGAGAAGCCGCTCAGCGACCTCGGATTGCTCGGCTACCGCAGCTACTGGAGTCAGATCCTCATTGATCTACTGATGAAAGCGACTGGTCCGCTGAGCATAGAGGATATTGCCGATCGCACAATGATGAAAACCGAAGATATCATTGGCACACTCCGAGCACTGGATCTCGTGCACTACCACGAGGGCCAACACGTCATCGATTTGAGGCGTGTCGAGCACATGGATCTCGGTAACCGTGGTATGCCCTTCGATCCTCAGTATCTTCGTTGGTCGCCACCAGTCGAGCGCAAGCGGCGCAAATCATGAGTCCTTTCCGATTGGTATTCGGCAACGCAGACAGACGGTGTATCGATGATGAGACGGGCGTTTATCGGAAAGTGCACGGAAGAAGCGCAACACACATACCAGCGACGTGGCAAGATGATGCCTCGCTGCTGCGCGGGTGTATCGATACCGTTTGGTATGCACCATAGATACCCGCGTGCACTGCACGGCGCCTTTGTTCCGCGAATAAGGCTCCAGTCTAGACACCGTTCCAAAACGTAAAAAGCTCTGAGCGCCGCATGCTGGTATCACCGCGAATATGCCGGTATCTAGGAGCGTCGCTGCGGTATCGGCTCGTGTGCAACAATGCCGCAGTGCGGTGGTGTGTTGCCGAGTATCCCCCACTATGAACTGCTCGCATACGACACCTGATAGCGAAGACCATCAATCCGCCACAACAGGAAAGCGGGTTCATAGCACAATATACCGAGCTCGGGAGCGGGTCTCAGGCTTGTTCGGTGGCGCCCGCGGTGGTGCGCTTCAGCGTCTCCATACATTCGGAGACAGGGCGACGAACCAGCGACCCCTGGAACCAGCAACAGTCCGCAGATGCACCAAGCGACTGCCCGTTGTTTCCACCCTATGCCTGCGTATGTCGCTCGAGCTGGCGAAGTCGCCGTCGTCTGGTTTTCAGTAGTGGTGCATACTCTGGTTGCTGGCGCTCCTCGAGCCACGCCGGTTGCCAAACCGCAAGACTAGCCAGCTCCGTCGTGTCACTGCCAGTGCTGGGCTTATCTGCACCGGAGAAGGAACCTTCTGGCAGCAACTCGCTCAGACGGATCGACTGCAGTAGCTGCGGATCGAAGGCGGCAAGCGGTACACCAGCGTGTGCCTCCAGCTGCAGCGCAACTTCCAGAAGTGAGCCGGCTCGACAGTGCGGACGGAACGGCAGTGCCAACACCTCCGTGAGATCTGCAACGTGCCCGAGACACGAACTCGGTAGACGAGCGCGCCTTAGCGTCTCAAATGTCTCCCAGAGTCCGTTCTCTTCGAGGACACGTGAGCGATCGTCGGTAACGGACCCCGCCATGCTGCTCGACTCGACGTCCGACGCCTTCTCCCGCAAGAGTGTTTCCAGCCAAAACTCAGTTTAGCTCGATTTCTCTATTTTACCGCACAGTCTGGACGGTTCCGAGCTACTCTACTCGAGTTGTGTAGCGTGAAGAGACGGAAGCGCCGCTTCAGGCCCTGCCGCCCCAGCCCCGTCAACGCGCTTTCGCACTGGCGTCGATGGAGGCGACGTTGCGCGAGCCGCAGGCACCTTCGACAACGCAGTGCCGCTTCTCCAGCGGTTGGTTGCAGCGACGACCCCTCTCCTGGTACCGGAACAGCGTCAATCGGGAGCAACTTGCGGACAACGAGGCCAGCTCCTGGCCCTAGTCCATTCAAGGCGTGCTGCACGCGCTTCTGTCTCGTGCATCTCGTGTGTTGTATAGGACGCTGAGGTGCCATGGCGGAGCCGCTGGCTCTGTTTGCGCTGGATCTGCAGCAGCCAAGCGCCTTGGTAGCCGCAACCTCAGGTTATTTCACGCAAGAGGAACCGACTGGTACGCGGGACTTGGTGCTGGTCCGCCAGAGTGGGAGCTACGGTGCGACAATTGAGTGCTGGGCTTATAACGCGGAACTGGGAAAACTACAGCGAGTTCAGGCGACGAGTGCCGCTTTCGCCGAGGCTTCCAACGGGGTCACGTTCGCCCATATTTGGCACGTTGCTCCGGTACGCAGCTGGAGTGGACCTGATCACTTGCTTGTGGTTTCAGACTCTGGCACGCTGAGCTTGCTGAAATGGTGCGGCTCGGAGGCCGTATCCGCGCGTAGCATTCGTGCTTCGTTGAGGCCGTGGTGCGTCGAGCAGGCTACTGCTGCTGATGCCGATCTCACATACGACATTGGCTGGAAATGCGTCAGCAGCGCTGTCTTCAGCAAACCGGGAGCACGAGCGAGTCGCCCCGGTGCTTTCCTAGCAATCGATGAACAAAGTCAAGCCTGTGCACTGGCTTCGTTGGACGGATCGATCTGTGCATTTGCGCTTCCGCAGCACACCTCGGAAGCGTCGACTGCATCAAAGGCTGGTCATCGATACTCGGGCAAGAAACGGAATCCAGCGGGAACCGTACTTTCTCGATCAGCGACGTCTGTGCAGACGAGTCGCGAGAATGCTGTCCGTCGTTCATCTCGACGCCGTAAACGCCCACTCGGAGCGGACGCAGCCTCCAGCGTATCGAGTGTGGAAGCTGGGGCGATGCACCCCGGCAGTCAGCGTGCGGCTAGCGACAGGCGTGCCTCGCGTCGAGACAAGCTGACGGAAGGTACCAGCACCCATTTCACTGATGATAACGACGATGACGATGACGACGATGACGATGATAGTGATGATGATGATGATGATGATCATGACGATGATACGAATGCCCGGCTCGGAGACGGTGCTCCATCTGGTGACGCAGACGAAGACGGCCATGAGGATCCCGGTCGAACGACGAGAGGCTTCTCCGCCCCCATCGAGTGGTCGACCGAAGATCGAATGGCGCTCGGTGTAGGCACATGCTTCGGACTTGTCGCGCTACCGTGGTCTAGTGCAGAGAACGAGTCGCTGTTTGTCATGCTCATGGATCGCTCACTATCGACAGCAACAGTGGCGCCCGGACCTGATCGTCGCTTGCTGCTCCTGCTGGTCGACCGTAACGCTCAAACCGTACACGCCAAGGCGATGAGCAGCCCGCTGGACCCCAGTGCATATGGCATCTATGCGCTCTCTGACGGAATGCTTCTCATTGTATCGCGCTCCACCGTTGAAGTCTGGTGCTTTCGCGGTACCCCGGAAGCGAACGCGAATGAAGAGCCATCGTCAGGGTTTTCGGCAAATGCGGGGACGTTCTCCTGCCTCGCGAAGCTTCCACACCGAGCGCTGCTTACCAGGAGGTCCTCGACGAGAGACGGCGCTCATGATATCACGGTGCGTAACGCCTTGTTCGACAGCGCACACCTCCAGGCAAACGGTGAACCTTCGGGGAGCGTTCTCATAACAGCAGCCGCGCTCTGGGAGGCAGCTTGCTCAAGGGAACAGCTTTGCGTGCTCCTTGGCGACGAAGATGGCTATCTATTCCGGTTGACGATTGTGCTCAGGCCCGTCGAGGACGGCATCCAAAGCGAAGCACTTTCCGTGCGGATGTTGGGACGCTTCCACGCACCCGTTAGCGCTCTCTGTTTCCTGGGCGGTGATGACATTGCAGCAGCCGCGGTCTTTGTGACCCTGGAGCAAGGGGATCATGCCGTTGTGCTCCTCGATAGGCCGCAGCTGCAAGCTGGGAAGCGCGACTCGCTTCCGGTCGCATCCGCGCTGCCGGATACGAGCAGCGACGGCACCTCTGCGTCCAGAACGGAGCACCTGGCGGGCCTTGACGACGCCATGAGCAACAGCAACAACACGCTGAGCATTGTCGATACGATACCTGGTCACCATCCGGTGATCACGAGTTTGCTGTTGCGGACGGATCGCTGCTGCCAAGCTGAAGCAGCACAAACTGGCTGCCTGCCGACCTGGCAGTTACTGGGAGCGTCAGCTACCGCTGATCCCAATGAAACCCCCCTCCGTATCTTCGTACCAATGCGGGATACAGTAGCACTGGCACAGTCACCGGTGGACGGTCGAGCACAGCGGGTCTTCGCCCTGCCGCCGCTGCTCCAGCGTTCTACCACGGAACCGGCTGCAACGTTGCCGCCTGAATCAGTCTCCGATACCGCAACTGTTGCTCTCCTGGTGCTCTCGTTTACCCAGCAGACGCGAGTGTTTCGCTTCCAGTCCCTGGCGCTTCACGAGGAACACACGCTCGGTTTCGAGCACAACACGAGCACCGTTCATGCAGCACTGCTCTGCAGTGACTGGTCGCGTAGCGCTTGCTGCTGGGTTCAGGTTCACAGCCATGGGGTGCGCTTGATCGGTGCGGCGTCCTCGGACTCAAAAAGCGCCTCTGTGGTCGACGTGTACACCGCCAGCACGCAGCAGCCCATTGTAGCGGCCGATAGCACTCTATCCCAAGTGCTGCTGCTCCTCGCCGACGGTCAACTGGTCTACCTGGTAGCTTCCGACACCGATTCGGATTCTGACAAGCAATCCAAAGTCAGAGGTAACGCTTCTCCGCCGGCCATGGAGCTCGGATTCGGGCCCCGGAGTGCTTTACAAAGCGCTGCCGCGGCTAATGCGCCCACCGAAGCTCCTCCACGAATACCACCGTCGCCAACGAGTCGTGCTGTGGCCTGCTGCCTGGTGCCGCTGGATAATCCATCATGGTCCTCGTATTTGGTTTACGTCGAAGCGGGTGCATCTCCAGTGCTGCGCATCTGTCAGGTGCCGGAGCGAGCGACGCACGCTCCCGTGCAGTGCCTGTACAGCGTGCTTCTGCCGCAGCTGCCAACCGGGATAGCTGCAGTGCACACCGCAGGCACAGCGTCGCTTGTCGACCTCTGGGCAGGCCTCGAAGACGGTACCTTGCTGCGCGTTGAGGCGGTAGATGTGGCCGAGCTCCAGATGACAACAGAGCGAGGCACACCACGTCTGCACAGGTATCACCTCGGAGCGGCAGCCGGTCTGCGCCTGCGTCGCGTGCTGGTGCCACCAGCGCTCGGCACAGAAGCGTTGCTGGTGTTGGGCTCGAGTTCCTGGTTGATACCACTCTCGTCGTCGTCGTCGTCGTCGTCGTCGTTATGGACGCATCCGTACCCCATTCACGCTGGGCAGCTACTCGATGCCGCCAGTTTTCCCCTGCCGCAGATGTGCTCCACCGTGGATCCCGAGACGCACTCAGAGGCTGTTGCGGTGTTTCCAGCGGCAACAGCGATCGCAGCGCTCAGCGAACAGGGTCGCACGCTCCAGTTTCTCAGCTTTGCCGCCGACGACTCGAGCTCTAACCTGCTCACCATTCGCCCAGTGTCGAAGCCGCAGCCAGCGGATGCTGCTGCATCAGGAACCACTGTGTCACGGAAGGTTGTCCGCAAACTCTGCTGGATCTTTCCCAATGAACTTGCCGCCATTGCGATAAGTACAGAAGGCGAACGCGGACCCCAGGTTCAGTTGCAGCTGGTACAGGTCCCCGGGTCAGAACGGGTAGCGTCGCAGCACTTGTCATCGAGCGACATGGAGTCGCATGCTTTCTGGCAGCATTTGCGGCTTGACGGAGGTGTGCGTATCGCCGGTGCACCCGCCTGGGGCGGTATACGCGTCACCAGTATGATCAGCGTCGATTTACCGTCATTATCATTACCATCGTCAGATACAAAGAACGAACAGCAGCTTCACGCTGCCGGTCGAATGCCTGTTGCCCTGCTGGTTGCCGTTGCACCCCCAGCTGCTGAAGCGGAAACCGCGCCGGAAAGCGGCGATGTAGCGCGGGCGTTCCTCCTGACGTATCTGGTGGAGCGGCAGGCAGCGAGCGATGCGCCCTGGAAACTCGTCCTGACTGAGCGCTTATCGTTTCCCGAATCCATTGGTGACCTATCTAGGGTTGGGCGGCACCTCGTGGTTGCCCACGGCAATCGTCTGGCACTCTATACGCACACGCGTTGCGGCTGGCGCCCGTTGACCGTGAGTAAGCGCGCACTTGCCTCTCCTATCGTCGCACTGACCGCTCACGAAGCACTGTGTCGTATTTTCGTCGCCAGTTTACATCACGGCATTAGTTTATTCAAGTACTATGTACAAGAGAATCGACTTGTTCTAGTGGCTGAGGACATGCAGCGGCGCTGGATCCATCGGCTCCAGCTACTCGATGCAGATACCGTTGTTGCCGCTGACAAGTTCGGCTCCATAGCGGTGCTGCGTCTGCCGGTTGAGTCCAGTGCAGCGATTGAGGATGATCCCAGTTACGGGCGTCTGGCTGAGCGGTACGGAGCCAGTCCCGAGTCAGTGCGTTCTTTTGTGGCGCGTCTCATGCCCGAATGCTCGGTCCATGTCGGTAGCGTGGTGACGAGTCTCCATGTTTTCGGCTACGGAGCCGCCACCGATCCAGATGCAACCCCAGCATCCGCACCCCGATCATGGACAGAAGCGGAAGCAATCCTCTACGGTACCGTGAGTGGAGGATTCGGGATGTTGATTCCTTTTCGAACGCGAGCCGAATGGGATATTGTGCAGCGCCTCGAACGAGAGCTGCACTTGTTCTGGGCGAAATGCTGTGCACCCGGGCACACAATGGATGCAACGCATACCCGGAACCTGCTGCACGCATCCGTGCTGCGCTTTCAAGGAAGGATCGAACCGACACGCCATGTTGTCAACGGGCACTTGTGTGGATTATTTGCCCTCTTGGATCCTGAGACACAGCGGAGCATTGCGGCACGTGTGTTGGGTCTCCAGGAACCGTCGACACCAAGCGAAGAACAGCGAGCGCTGACGCTCCTGCTCAGCACGTTGCATCGACTGTATGCACGGGTGCTGTGGCCGCTTGGACACGAGGTTCAGGCGGCTCCGTTGCATGCGACGTAATGCCGGTTTCCTAGCGATTTGCATGGACGCGGTCATGCTGGTACCGCGTCAGGCACTTGGTGCACGTCCAGTGCCCAGCATGGATGACGGGATCGCAGCAGTGAATCCGACGAAAGCTCTTGGACGGATTTCGATGTAGCCATTCGTCTACGTCGATGGTCCGGCTACTGTCGGAGAATCGCTGGTGGAAATGTTTTGCATTTGCGCCCGGACGAACCCAGAACAGATCCCTGAACTCTTCTGATAGGCATGGAATCAACGTAATGAATACGCATTCGCTGGGAGCGACTCAAGCATCCTTGCGAAGCGCTCGGCGTCGAAGCGGGTCCTATCGATTCACGTCCGGAAATGATGCAGCAGCTGCGGTTGGGTATTCTGCGAATTACGATATTAGGCAGCGTGCTGGCTTGACAGATCCGTGTCCATGGGAACGCGTACCTCAGGTAAATCCAGCCCGCTGCGAACATCAGATACACATAAACTGGACGTGCCGCAAATCGCACAATCCGCAAGATCACCTATTCACCCTGAGCGCCTCTAGCATACGGAAAGCACTCGTATCGTCTGGAGCTTGTAACCAACAAGCACTCCAGCAATGAGGTCCAGCGTACTGCGTCGCGATCGGATTTCGACCGGAGGCTCATTCGCAGAACTTGTCACAGAAACGTCGTCACCACTGATGCACCAGTCGATGTCTCTCGGAGACAGTGACCTGGGACTTTATGTCGCCGTCCTGCTGTCGGTAAGTCGCCTCTTGTTGCTGGCGATCATTGAATCCACAGAACTCGAATCGCAGCGACTGAGGCTCTGCTTCTCGTAGAGTAGCCCATACTGCTCGCAACTGCGGCAGCTCGTCTACGTGATAACAAGGCAGACGTTGTAGCGAGCGTTCCATTTCCTGGATTCGCTCCTGACGGGTGCGCTGGGCGAATATGCGGTTAGCAACTGGTGCCACGCTCTCCGCCGACACCGGTGTCGATGTTGGTGTATCCTGAACGACCCAAAGGCCGTTACCGTTGCCACAACCACCCGGACACGCCATGACTTCCACAAAATTCCAGTTACACCGGCCGGTATGCTTATATTGGCGAACGATGTTCTGGATGTTTCGAAAGCCGTACGCAGTTGCTACCGAGTACCTCAATTGCAGGTCGTCGTCTGCGATGACTGGCCGGAAACTCACGACGAAATCTCCCGAGCTCCGATGCTGGTAGAGCAGCAGCTGCCGTAGGTCGGGGTTTCTTTCGCGGACAGCGGCTGGTTCGAGCACGGCGTCGCTCACCCTGTGCTTGAACACGTACTGCGCAACATAGCGAAATACTTCGACGGCGTAACCTCCGGAGAGGCCTCCAAAAGTAGCCCACCACGCGCCTCGAAACTTTGTCAAAGCCGACACCTGTTGCGATATACGAAGCTGGCGTCGAGCATCGTTCGGCATATGCGGCGGGGCGCGCTCCGCCAGCTCGAGCACCTCTGTCGCCGTCAGCACGAAAACGTGCTCCGAGTCCTTTGCATCTCGCTGACTCTCCAGCTTCTTGTCATAACATGGTGCGATGCTTACAGTCCAGGCATGCTCCCCGAGTTCATGACGGACCAAGAGCTGCATCATCGCTTGTGGTGACTTTGCGGTCGCCAAACACGATACCAAATGGGGTTGTGTTTTCTCTACATAGAATGTCCATCCTGGACAAGCACTTGCAAAAAGCGGTTGCTGTGCTCCTGAACCATCGTTCTGGTCAGGTTGCAGCCGCTCGACAGCTTGAGCGCAGGTCTCCAGAACCGAGAGGCAACGCCCAACGCTATTCAGAACGACGGCGAAGGCGCCGAACTTGTCAAAGATAGTTTGGATCCTCTCAAGTACAGACTCGATTTCGGCTAGCTTCCACACCGATGCCAGCGAAGCCACAACTGCCGGTGCGACAACGACAGCACCAAACGCGTCCGCGCTCTGGCTACAGGCCGTCACAAAGTTGTCCACCGAGTGCGTTGCCAAGAGAACGGTTTCTGCGGAGGTAATGCAACCGCTGCAGGACAGACAGTCGGATAGCGTCACTCGAGCAACCGATGTGTTCGTCTCGCCGTTCGCATCGTGAGCGTTGTGCGAGTAAACTGGTGCGGCAACAGAGCCGGGAGGTGGTAGCCCACCCTGGAGCGGCAGGACGCACGCCGTAGAGCTCGGGAGAAAATCGTCAAGGTCTGTAACGCGCAAGCCCGTCGAGAAGCGTGATTGTTGTGTGTCCCTGGGCATCAAAGCATCTGTCTGGTGCACTCTGGTTCAGGTCTCCGGGCAAAGCGCGGTTGAGTTTCCTGTTCCAAGAAAGCGCTGCAGCACCTCGCAAGCGAAACGTGTCGATAAGAGACGGGTACGTTTCTGTGCGCGCGGGCGCGGGTGCCTCTCGGAAACCGCGACAGTGCGAGGCCCCCGGACAAGCCTACCCAGCAAAGAGGACAATCATGGTAGTTGTACTCGGGAATACTGAAGCGTGAAACAGTTTATGGAAGCATTTGCACAGGGCAAGGTCGCAGCGTGAAACAGGCAATGGAGACACGCGAATAAGGTGGTCTTTCCACTCTGACAACCTCTCTGGTGTTGCACTCCCGCTGCACAGTGTAATCGAGGATCGAAATCGCTATGCAAAGAACCACGTAGATCGTAGTCGCATTGCCTGTAGGATAGGTGTATATTCTTTGCTGAAGAATCTAAGCAAGGATGCATATTTCCCCCTGAGGTCAGAAGTACCGCATTACTGAGGTGGTCGAGGAATACTGAAAGAGAGCGCTATATGCGTTGCGCGCCAAAAACCGATATTTTCAAAGTGAGCTTGCGGTCCATGGTAGAAATCGACCCCTTCGTTACCTTGGGGGAAGCAAACACGATTATACTAGACGGGACGGGCGTCTCGGCTTCTGAAAGGCTTGTTCCTGTGGCCCTGAGAACACTGGGATACAATCGCAAAGTCCTAGTACACTCACGGCCATCTTCTACCGAAATTGCAACGACAGCGTCCGTGGAACTCAGCGATCCGTATAGAGCACAGGGACGTCGATCCATTTTTTCAGTCGATGAGACTTGCTGCTTCCCCTGATGTCTGGCGACATCCTTCTTTTCGACAACGTGGCATTTCACTATTCCTGTTGCGTTCAAGGCCTTCCCGATTCTATCGGAGTAGAGCCGCTTTTGGCTCCTCCGCACGCTGCGAGGTTCATCGTCATCGAGGGAGCGTTTCTGCTATCGGGAAACGCAACGATCCCGCCACTGGGTGAATCGCTGAGACCTTCGGCACACGGCGACACGCCGGGGCATATCGCGTCTTTCTTGCGCAGGTCCTTCTCGATCCCAGAAGGTCCTCACCTAAGGGCATAAAGAAGCGCGTTCTTTTTAAAAACTTTTTAAGGGATGAGCTGGAGTGCACGCCTCAGAGTGTGGAGATGGAGACAAACTAGCAGGGTGCCTCGGCGATGGAAACGCGCGGAAACCTGACATAGTAGGAGATAGCGCACAAGGCACGAGTTCGAGGAATCCTTGCATTCATGAGTTGAACCAGAGCCGATCATCGCATAGAGTTCGTGACGTCTGTGTCCCTGGGGTCTCGGCACCGTTCCGTCGGGTAAAACACCTTTTCCCGCTTATACGCCCTCCTATTCTTCTTCTAATTCTTCTCTTACTGGTTGGCGAGAAGTGCATTTTTTCCGTTTTTTCCACCAGCCAGCGACACCGCGCCTCCAGGATCCCCGACTTGCACACCGATACGTTTCCCTTGGATTTTTATTTCTTCAAATGCACCCGATTTGAACAAATCCCGTATAACCCTCGGAAAAAAGCATGTAATGCCATGCACCTAAAAGTGGAACACAATTGATGTGACAGGCTGGAACGCGTCCACCGCCGTAAGGCGTGTCACGCATGCAGGCGTCACGTGACACGGAGCGGCGGCGACGTCGCGGCGCCCTCGCTCGCTACCACAGCGTCTTCGTCGGGATGGATACTCCTCAGCGCTGGTGCCTTGGTTGCTGTGGAACATGTCTCTTGTGTCGGAAGGGGTCGCTGTTGGCAAACAGAAGGGGCACCAAGTGACGAAACGGGTGCTCCCAGTGCGGCCTGCACAGCGAAAGGGTCAACTGTCAAAGAGGACGCAGTTTGTGCGGGCGCTCATCAGGGAGGTTGTTGGGTTCGCGCCCTACGAGCGACGAATCATGGAGCTATTACGGATCGGCAAAGACAAAAGGGCACTCAAGTTTGCGAAGAGACGCCTTGGTACCCAGACCAGGGCCAAGAGGAAGATCTCGGAGCTCGCAGACGCGTTACGGAGGCGCTGAACGTTCACCACGGGTCGGTGCACGTCAAAGGCGCGTCGGCGACTCTTCCGAGGAGCTGAACTCGATCTGACGCCAGAACTTGGGCGTGGGCGGTGTGCGCGGACCTTTCGTCGTTGTTATCTTGCGTGCCCGTCTGGAGCAGCGCTGAATCTCTCTCTGCATATCTGGGGGATAACTCCCAGCAAGTGTCGTAAAGAACGCTTTGCACGACGGGCATCGACAAGTGGAATCTTCGTCAGCGGACTTGCGGGCGTTCGGTGACGTGGTAGGTGCAGCTTCGGCGCGTTGGTAAGTTGTTTGCTGCTGAGCAAGTTCACGCTTCGTGAGCTGTGCGTCCGGTCTGCCAACGTCAGCAGGCTGCGGCTGGTCCTCTGCTGGGATCGCCCTGGGCACGCGCTCCCCGCCCAGTTCAGTGAAATGCATTTGGGGTTGACGAATTCCGATTGCTCTCGTATTCGCAGTCCCTAATCTAGCTGGCGTCTGATAAGCAGTAGCGCAGAGCTGGTGCTCAGCTTGTGCAACATGCTCCAAGCATGATCTGGAGCCTGCAGACGCAGATGGAGGATCAGGAGTCGCTCTCGGCGAACTATCTGCCATCGGAGCCACCGTAAACCATGTACTGCTTGGCGCTGCGGCTCGGAGCGATGGAAGGGGCGTGTGCTTCGAGACGTCATCATCGTGTGCGGTAAATTCTCGTAGACATTCTCCATTCATCTCGCCGAATTGCACAGAATCTATTTTGTCGCAGCACAAAGCGTCCGCATCTGGCAGGGAGCATGCCGTCACCCCGGGTACTCGATACTCACTTTCATACGTTGCCTTCAAGGGATGCACACGTCGCCGGTAACGGCCGGTGCATCCGAACGGCCGTGCTGCGCACTCCAGAGTCAAACGTTCCTCTTCCTCTTCAGTGCTGTGGCGTACTGGGTCCGCCTCAGACCGACGACATTGTGGCACCGCTGCATCCGTCGCTGCCGCAGCGGAGTCGCCACGCGTACCACTGCCAGGTGAGTCCGTGCAGGTTATCGAGTGCTGTTCTGAGCAGGCGACTGAACGACGATACTGCCGCTGGCATCCGCGAGACGCTGCGCTGGAGAGCGGATCTTCGCGCTGCTCCCTCAAAAAGAGCGTCTTTAGGGACTGCACAATAGCATAAACACGCTCCAGCTTCGCTTCGATGCACCTCAACTTGGTCGCAACCTTCCCGGACGCAATAGTCCGCATCCGTCGAGGGATACCAATCTGCCCGCACTTCCGACGATGCCTAGTAGCTCGCCCGCGCCGGCATTCGCGTCCGCAGCATAAACGCTCAGCGTGTCTGGTGCACGTCGAGCCTCGAGCGAACGCAGTGCCCTCAGACAGGGCGTTGGGCTCCCCCGGGGCACTTTCTCGAGCAAAACCTCTCCCAGTAACCATAGCGTCTTGCATGAAGCCCCCGTTACTCCTTGTTTCCAGTCTGAGCTCCTGGTTTGCACCACAAAACAGAGCGTCTCGAGCACGTCTTTCACCGAGGGAAAGAAAGCGGTACTTGCGTGGACGCTTTGCCGAAATGGCGCGAACGACGCAGCGGCAACGGCGTGACGCGGCGCGCTGTACGCCTCGCCACTCGGGGGTGTTTTCAGCTTCTATTCAGTCGATGAAACCGGAAATGTCCAAGTCTATCGTGCGTTTGGTGTCCGATCTAGAACGGAACTGTAGAGCACTCGATGCTGCACAGGTGACGCAAACGCTACGGCGAAAGCGTGCACGTTCCCTCTGCCGATATGTCGCTGGCAGCGGCTACCTGCTACCTACACAGGGACTCGAGCTCGCTGAACTGGACGCTACTGCTCACACGTGGCCTGATCGGGACGAGGCGTACGAAGCACGGCGACCGTGGAGGCATCAGCTGCAACGGCAGGGGTCGGTCCTCTTTGCTGACTACATGGAGCAAGTCGGGTGGGCTCGCCTGCTCGACCAGTGTCTCTGTGGACGCAGTGCCGCCACAAGCGAGCCACTGGATGCTGAAGCGCGTGCTGTGCGGGAGCGGCGTAGAGTTCGCTGGCTCCGGAATTTGCCGCTGCAGAGCGCTGCTGAGCGGGCTGTCAGCAGTGACAGCGCGCAGCAGGCAACTGATGCAACGCTTGCGTACGCGCTTGCCTATCACCCGGGCACCGAGGTTGTTGCCGTTGGCGACCAGGGCGGTCGCGTGCGGCTGATCGACGTAGACCGTACCGTGCAGATCGCAGCGGAAGAAAACGGTCCTATTGGAGTGTCCCGAGAGCGAGCTCTGTACGTGGAATCTGAGAACCTGGTTGCTTTCTGGAATAGTTGCGAAAGCAACCGGGCAGTGTTTGACGTCGCTTGGCTACCGGGGGCGACGACCAACGCATCCGGGCTGGCTGCAGCTTACGCCTCAGGAGTTGTCGATATCGTGGACGTCTCCACGTGCAGCGCATTAGGTCATAAGAATCGTCAGCGAGGCTGGAATCGAGACTGGCGTTATTTTCAGGATTACGGAGGAAGCGAGGCGCCTTCGCCACCGGTACGCGTTGCACGGCTGTGCGGACACCATGGCGCAGTGCGAAGCATTGCTCCGCTCCCGGAGGATGGAGGTCGCATCATCAGCACCTGTGGACGAGACGGGAACATCTTCGTCTACGATCTGCGCAGCTGCAGGCGACTTGCGTCGAGCTCCAGTACGGCGCTTTCCGGAGATAATAAGACACGTAACGCGCTCCTTCCTGTGCGCGCTGTGCAGCTGGGGCATTTTCGGAACCCTGCGGCTCGTCGACTCGTGGAGCGGGGCGTAGCTTCCCGGGCTGATCTCCTGGCACCCTCACCTGATCGAGCGATCGCAAGCGTTGTCTGGCTTGGACCTGATCCCAGTGCGCTGCTATCGGCAGGTGCAACGGATGGATTGCTGAAGGTGTGGGATTTGCGTCAAACATGGTCGACTTGTCCGTTGCTTAGCCCTGAATTCGAAGGTGGCTCGCTCAGAGCACACAGACGCCTCGCCAAACCGGTGACAACGGTGCAGCTTGCCCCAGGTAACGGCATCGCACATGCGCACCTGCAGCACAGCTGTCGGCGCCTTGCGGTGGCCACACTGCGTCCAGGTGCACCCGAACGTGGCACAGTCTTCATTCTGGACCCGTTGCAGCTCGGAAATGCTCGTCTCTCGAATGGAGTTGTACAGAGCATTCAGGCACCGCTGTGGTCTCATTATACTCGGGTGCGCCCAAGTCCCGATGGTGCGTACGTTGCCTTTGGGTCCGGTTGCGACCTTATTGTTGCGGATCTGGGGAACCTGCCCGCAGCACACTGGGAACTTCCAGCGCAAGTCGCTGGCAGCGATGCGTCGCCCGATCGAGACGATAGGTTCGTTCGCATAGCCTGCACCGGGGAGGTGACCGCCCTGGACTGGAGCTCACGCTGCGACGGACGCATCGCCAGCGTTGCCGACCTGGAGCCCGTGAAGATTACCCAGTGGACCATGGCCGCCGCCGCCGCCCTGCACGAGCAACGCTCCCCAAGCGTCATGTCGTACGCATCGCGAGGCGAACGTCGGTATCGAAGCCACGCTGATCGTCATGCCTCAGGCGATGCAGAACCGAGTCGATCAGGGCGAGGAGCACACGACCAAGCGTCTGAACGCGTTCGCCGTCCGATACCCTGCCAGTGTTGCGAGCAAATCGATGTGGAGCCTGAGCGATTGGTAACCAGGCTTCCATGTCCACGATGCATGCATGAACGCTTCTGCCCAGTACCAAGGGTAAGACGCTCTCGTTAGCGACCAGCGCATGTTGGCGTCTTGTCCTCATGAAACGGAGGCATACTCCGAGGCATGCAGACCGGCAGTGGTGCGGGTCGGCGCTCTGGACCCGGGAACCGGCAACGTCGTCCTGATCATTGAGCCTCCGTCTACAGACTGATGTCATGAATTGAAGCGGACACGATCGGTACTCGTTCGAAACGAGACACTGCAGGATCTGCCATGAGCACGTGTGAAGCGCTTTTTTCTGGCGTCATCCGAACGATACTCGTTGAGCACATAAGCCGGTGAATAGTACGCGCCCTTGTTATCTGGAACATGCGTCGTTCAGCTTGACGAGCTTACGCTGAGGCGCAAGGGCCTGCTTTCGGCGTTGCACTGGTGCGCATCATAAAATGAAGCGCATGCTGCGTTCTTCATCTTTTCGCACGACGCTTCATCGGAAGCGTGTTGTTGTCATGCGATAACGCATTGCGTAGGTCGAGCGGACGACACTACGCGCGGAGAATGTGGATGATGTCCCGGCGCTTCGTTGTTTGCGCCTGGAACGCACCACCGGACATCGCTGCTCCGCTGGCACCAGGAGCTCTCGTACAGCACAATGGACACGCTCCCGGGAACCGATTATAATCGAGCTATCGGGGATGCTTTGGCAAGTGCAAAACCATGCAGCAATCCATGAAAATCTGTCACTCGCAGTGATGGAGCCGAGGTCTGCATTCTCAAGCCAAGACCAGCCTGATCTCTCGTCGTCTTCGTATGCAGATTAGTGCACGGTGTCGCCCGCAAGTGGCTTGGTGATGAGCAGGCCCATTCCTGGACGCCAGTGCATCAAGGAGTGAAGGATCGGCAGGATCGCGGATCCGTTTGCATTCGATGACGAAAATGCCTCTCTTTTCGTTTCTTGGCCATCAGAGCAACTTGCCTGAGCACTGGCGTGTCGGAGATAAACACACAGGAACAACGAATGATGTCATTTCGTAATTGCCTAGCAATTATCCACCACATCCGTACTTGGTGCGATTTATAGTGGAATCTAGGCCTGCTGCATTGCTGACTGGTACGCCATTCGTGTCTTACCCTATGCTAGGCTTCTCGTGGCATGTGCGTTTGCCAATGATGTCTTCATCAAAAGTCTGTAGCGTTTCAGCCGAGTGCCTCCGCGGAGTACGAGACGATTCGTTCGAAACCTGGCTCGATGCATCTTCGCTGAACGCTCCGGAAACACGAGACATATCCGGATATTGATGCAGGTGTTCAAGTCTCGGTTCAGATAGCGCTTGCCCGCATTTTCACTGGTACACGAACATCATAGCGAGACTGTGACTTTGCACTGCACTGATGGCAGCTGTTCCGTTACCCCACTCGAGACCGTCTCGAGCATGCGTCTCTGTTTCACGCTCTTCTTCCTTACCAGTCAAAGCGCGCACACTCGTACCCGTGGTGTGTTGTGGTCTTTTTATCGAGTCGTCGAAGGGTGTCACGCAGCATCGACCCCTGCACTTGTCGTCATCGCTCGCGTCGATGGGCCAGGAGTGCTGCGACTGCGCGCTGAATCATGTTACGTTGCACAGACTGACGCAATACAACGCGACTTGTTGATCATTTCTATCTAGAGTTCCTTGAAAAAGTTGGAGAATGCACGTATCTTGCCTCCAGAGAATCGATGCACTCGTCGACCGGAACGCAGCCACACAGACTCGTGTCAACAATCGTCCGCATCAGCCGTTTCAACGCTCGTGTCATCTACGGATGAAGCGTTCGAAGAAACTTCCTCTATTCGATACGGTATTCAGAGCGTCGATGAAGGTGTTGACCTGCGTCCATGTTAGCCGGGTCCGCTGGTAATATCCAGCCGTCGATCATGCTGACTCCCTCGTCGTGACCCAGATGGACGATGACGGCAATGACGTCTCGGGAGCTTGGATCCATGCCCATGACGAACGCTGTCTCTTCATAGACCTTGAACAGGTGAAAATGAGTCTTATTGGTCGACTCTGGCATAGGTTTTATCAAGCCCACGAAGACTGATATTGTATCGATCCAGATGGTCCCTGGAAACTTTTCCATTACCTCTAGGTAAACTGAGATATCCCTTGGACACGTTCAGGGGATGCTCTTCGGAAAAGTTTGTCGAATGCGTTACAGCTGCTCGTAGAGACATTTGTGGCTCGCTGTGGTGCCCATACAGTCCAGTCCATATGTATCTACGGTGATATAATCGACCATGTCATGAATTTGAGGGATCAAACACACGAAGCGCTCCTGGAGGCTGAATCCGCTTGGATACGGTGCGGACGTCTGCTTCGCACTCGAGGGCTTTGTTCAGGAACACAGATTCATAGTGCAGGATGCAAGGAAGATACGCATCACCAGGTTTCAACCAGCGATGACGTACAACGGTCGTCGGTCTCAGCCCGATGGGAACTCAATCCGCTTGGACGACGTGCAGCGACACTTGCTCTCGTTCGGAAATCGCTTTGGCGCTTGCAACCACATCGCGCTCTTCTGTACTCATAGTCACACAAAGGATGTCGTCCATCAGTCCCTTGCTTTCAGGGGTCCGTAACGTCTGGGCACGACGACCGCATACTGTGCCTCTTGAAGCGATCGATATTGACCCGCGCATGCCTTTGAGGTTTATTCGGTACGTTCGGCAACTGCACAGTAGCTGTTCCGATCGCCGGTATGAAGCAGCGAAGCGGCAAGGTATTCTGAAAAGGCGTGTGTGCAGACCTCTGACCCTTGGATGAAACCACGTTCCATCTCCTGCACCGAGCATCAACTGGATCGTCGCTAGAGCAATGGATTGGAAACATTGCAGAGGAATGTGGACAGTCAGTGGCCCTGCTTCCGGAACCCGTACCAACCGCTTGCTTGACGAGATGCGCCAGTACCGCTATAGGCAATGTCTCGTCGAACTACGCTCTTTTCGCTTCGGTGTCATGGAAGCGAACGACTCGTCTATTGATCTGTAAGCGTAACAATACCATTCGACAACAGAGGAGTCGCCTTCCACGGGAGACAATAAGGAAGAATACGCTGGTACGAAGAGCAGCTCGATACCAGATTCGGTTGCGCACACCTCGACTGCTTTTGCGCGATCAAAAGCGACAGTGTCCGAAACCCGCCCAGAAGCATACCGGAAACAGAAGCCATCCAAGATGACTCCGACGAAGCATGGAGTGTTCAACCACGCTGTCGATTTCGCGATTCCCGGAAAACGACACAAAATTATATCGCCGCTAGCGCTGGTGTTTTCGGAATGCACGCTTGTTTTCTCTCGCTACGATCATAGTTTTGGAGCGCCCCGGATACCCATATCCAGGTCTACCGTCCCTGCCGAATCAAGTCTCATCGAGTGAGACGAGATCGCGTTCATCCATCCTATCATGCGCGTTCACGTTTCAGAGCGAAATCGATCCAACTGCTCTTCAGTGCACGAGGTTTTCCTCTAGAGACGTACGTTTTTCGTTGCCTATGCGCATCGCTTCATCACCAGTCAGATGAACAGCACAGAGACATTACATCCCGTAGCGTCTTTGGTACTGCAGCTTAGAGAACATATGGATTGTAACACATTGAAGAAAACACAGGCGTCTAGCGAGAGCTTGATACCTCGTATGCCAGGTGCTCTACGTCCAGCATAGGACCGACGAGGAGCGCTCTTCGTCCGCCAGTTGACCGGAGAATGACTGACCTCTAGAAACAAGGCCGTTCTTCGTAAGCTACCAATGACTGCATCAAGTTTCTCAGCGAGCGTTCTCCAATCAACATGGTGCATTCCTTCTGTTTTGTGTCTGCGAGAAAAACAGACGTGAACGAGCCTCACGTTCTCGTACTTGCACGCCAGCAGGCTCTGCACAGAGTCCAGCGCTTCTGCAGGCTACCGAACGTGCATGCGTACAGCATCCGAGGCGCTACTCTGCGGCCACACCAGGCATACGCCGTTCCATCGCCCGTGAACGATCCTGTGGACCAGTCTTGTGCGCGGACACAAGCGGGCGCTGCAGCATCCCCTGATAGATCAAGTCCCGCAACCCCACAGCGGGGCACTCGATACTCCAGTTGATAGCGACTGCAACACGTCAGCGCACTCAAGTCCGCATCGTATCGCGTGCCCCAGCAGGCAGCGCTGCTTCAAGGTACCAGGGTATTTGGCTCAGGCTGCATTCTCAGGAAAGTCGTCCATCGTCGCTGTGCAGGTGCTGAGCGCCTGCACGGCGATGCGACGCCTCATAGACCGTCGAGCACGCCGCCCAGACTTTCAAGTCTGTTTGTGTGTGTGTCTGTGTTTTGGATTCGTGCTGTTTCTACCCATGGAGGAGACGACTTTCATCATGATCAAGCCAGATGGCGTACAACGACGTTTGGTGGCACCCATCATAGCGCGTTTTGAGAACCGTGGACTAACGCTTGTTGCGATCAAAATGGTGAACACCAGCGAGGCCCTGATCGATCAACACTACGCGGAACTGGTGAATAAACCATTTTATCCAGGGCTGAAGCAGTACATGCTCAGCGGTCCGGTTATTGCAATGGTTTGGAAAGGTAAAGCTGCTGCGGCGCTGGGTAGGGCGATCGTCGGTGCAACCAACCCGAAGGAGTCTGCACCTGGGACGATCCGTGGCGACTTTTGCAACGACGTAGGGCGAAACGTCATTCACGCCTCAGATAGCGTGGAGAGTGCGAAAAGGGAGATCGCACTCTGGTTCAAACCTGAAGAACTGGTGCACTATGTGCCGTGTGACCTGGGCTGGGTCTACGAGAACGTTTCTTAGACGTGGCTCGGTCTGGGAGCAGCGGCTGCCAGGCTTTTTCGCTGGCGCTTGTTGCCCGGGCAGGTAAAGGATTAGGTGCGAACCGCTCAAATCCTAGGACAGCACCTGTAGGCTAGTAGAACGTCCACGAATAGCTCGACAAGATGGATGTCACGGTTTACGGCACCAGCGTGCGCCAGTCAAAGGAACGGCTGCTTTATGCTGGATACCTGCGTTTGCCCGCAAGAGTGCTGGCGCTCTGAACTTCATTAGCGTACGTAAACTTGGCGTTTGACAATGCCCATGACGCGTCCGTGAGACCGTGTGCATTGCGTAGGCTCCGCGGACCCCTTGAAACGAACAGTATGCAAACTGAACCTGCTCAAAGGAGATCACTCCCTCTCGCCTGGTGCCGGTATCGAATGTGCCGAGGCGCTGCGGCGGTATAAGCGCAGGATACGCTCACACCAGCCATTCTAGGCGTCGACCCGACGCGCTTCGAGGTGTCGCAAAGTCGTATGGTATTCGTCCAAGGGCGAAGATGTGCTCCATAGTCTGTGGCTCCTCGAATCGATAAAGCTTGTGCGCTATGAAGGACCTTGAGTCCAGGGCTCGTCCATGGTGCTTGCGTCTAACGAAGACCCAAAGTCGCTTGCATGGTGCAGCGCTAGCATGCGCGTACCGGAGAAACGCAGTTCGATGCATCGATTCTGAACCATAAAGCACAACGGACAAGCCAGCGTGTGCGTCTGGGACCCAAACTGGGCGCTCGGTAAGCCCGTGCGATACCATGCAACTTCACGCGCAGGTATCCCGAAGAAAGGCCGGCCCCGAGTTCGAGATTGCAGGACGCGGTCTGCGCCCTCGGCATAGGGGGGCTCGTAATCAGCGCACCATGGAAGGCGGTATCCAGACAACAGACGAGGCTCATTCGCTACGGACGTTCGTATTCGCCGCCACTCGGCTGCAGCTGTCGTGGTCATTGGCCAGCAAACTAAGGAGTCGCTCACTTTCCTGACCCAGAGGTGTACGGCTCCACCGAAGGCATGGTGCGCTGGTAACCGTCGCTCGGTTGGCAGCGCACGCTTTTGTGCGAGGCCGCGGTCCCCGGACAAGATGTAGACGCGGAGTTGTGCGGCGACCCGGACGACCCCATAGGAAAAGCGTGCATACGATGCCCATAGTTTGCGTGCAACAAGTCAAGGCAAAATGTGCTTTTCTTATGCGTGCATCCGAGCGCTACAGAACGTAAGCGGAGCTCGCACTCCGCTTGCCTCGCTTCAACCACCAGTCGCCAAGCGCGCTCCGTGCCATAGTAAACTTCCGGGAAAGCAGTGCCCCCGCGTCTGAAGCAGCGCTCGACTCAAGTAAAACAGTTTGCTTGTGCTTGACGCTCCCGCACGCGTTCCTTGCGACGCAGAATCGCCAGATGACGCCCGTCTAAAACGGAGCTGGACCGAGGCCGGCAGCCCAGCGCGCTTCCCCCACGGTGTAGGGTGCCTCGAGTTCCAGAAGCTTCACTCTTCGTTTGTGTGGTTTCGAGACCGAGTGCTCATCAAGAGCATTCCTGCTAATAAAGTAACGACTACAGACGACGCAGCGAAACTGACCGAGCCCGGGTAGGTCCCAGTCTGCTTCCGTCTCTGCGGCAAACGGGCCCCGTTCGCGGAGTTCTTTGTGGATCACGTCCAACTCCGGACCGCGTTCACGTCTTTTCCGAGCTCTTTTATTCGATCTCTGCCGACTCATTCCCCAGATAAAAACGCAGTCAAGTTGAAAGGATATCGAGTTGCAGCAGGTGCAGACGCCCGGTGAGACAACCCCGCAAGCATGGACGCCTCCCGTTGACGTTCGACGACGGCGCGAACCGGACCTCTCTTCCTGGGTATATTCCAGGCACGTTCCAGAGGTGGAAAGGTAGGAACACTTGCTTCAGGAGTAGCAAGCGTGTACTCGTGGAAAGCTTTACAGACCGCATCCTTCGACGCAGATACGTCCACCATGAGTTCTACCGTGGTTCGGCCCCAGGCTAGCCTCGGAACCCGCGGGGAGACACGTCGCCTCATGCGGGAAGTTGAGCGAGCAGCTCGTTACGGTGAGCTTCGTCGTTGGCGGAAAGAGTGGGTGACAATCGGTAACGTGCGCTGTTACGCCTGGGTGCACATAACTGAGGAGGAAACGACGAAACCCGAAGAAAACGGCTCTGAGCGCGAGACAGCCGACGAACAAGCGTCATCGGAAGCAACACCCATGGACGATAACCCGCAGGCACGTGCAGCAGAAAGCGTTATGACCGCGGATGTTGCGTATACATCACAAAAACGACACCGAGATATGCTGGAACAGCCCAGTGGCGTCGGTGGCCCTGCAAGACGCGAGCAGAGTCTCTCGTCGTCGGTGTCGTCTACCGTTGGTGGCGACGTTGATGTAGCTGAAACTGGCAAAACCTCTGCCCAGCTGTCCGAAAGAACTACCACAGGCAACGCTCGGATCGCTGCAGGTGTAGAGGAGCTCAACATTGCTTCAGCACCGGATGCACTGGGATTCGGTTTACGATCCGATACTGCAGTTTCCGGCTTCGACGATGCCCACCGGCAGCTGCCCGAACACGTCGCCGCGTCAGTGTCCAGCAGTGGACGCTGCCCACGAGTTTCGAGTCAAAGCGAGGCGCCGAGTCCTAACTCGTCTGAGATGCACCCAATCGCGGAGATCAAATTCGGAGGTAGTTCTGAATCAGGTGCAAAGGACACTGCGAATGACGAGCCCATGCTGCTTGATGGCGAATGAGAACGCATCGGGTGTAGCGTTTCCCGCTGCGACTGCAATGCAAACCGATACAGCCTGGAGCAAAAGAAGCGACCAGCGATAAGCGCCGTGCCTGTGAAGCTGGGGAAGCAATACGAGCATTCAACGAGCCGCGGGCAGTTTCAGCGCATCCTAGAGACGGATACCGCAGAGCACAAGCGGCAGCAGTGCGAGAACCCTATCGAATGTTGCACCACCTGATGCCCTGGTGCTGGATCCAGAATCCAGCGTGAATCCTGGCGATCACTGGACACTCCATTCAACTGTCTGGGCAATGCGCAACCTTCGCAGTGAATCGCAGGGCGCTGTCGACGACAGACCCTACGTGACACTGTGCGGTTCATCTGTGTGTCGGCTCGATGGAAGGCCAAGGTCACTGGATGCACGACAAGATCCATACGGGCATCTTGTTTTAGATGAGGTCTCTGAAACAACAAATGCTGAAGCATGCTTCTCCGTTCTTGGAGCGCAAAAGAGGTGGTGATGGTGGTGATGGTGGATCGACCCCTGGGTGATGCTGCATGCGACGTTGGTTTCTTGCTACGCTCTAGCAACGTTCTCAACGGTGTGTGATGCTGAATCCAGCGGCGAGCTCTCGGAACAGACAAGCATGGACCCGAGTAAGTCTCCAGCCGATAACCCGTCTCGCGGACTCGTGATGCCACTGTCAAGCGCGAAACGTTCGCCAAGTGATCACAAATCCAGCTCGGAGACGCGCAGCCTGTCAGCCTACCTGGTATACGCAGACAGGTAACTTGATCCGATCGCTCAGCTTGGAGGAACGAGACAGGCCCGAAACGCCTCTTGAATGGCTTGCCGATCCAAATTGCGTCCAATGAAGACCAATCGATTGATTCGAGGATCGGTTCCCCAGGGTTCCGAGGCCATACTCTCGAAGAGCATGTGGACGCCCTGGAATATGAACCGCCGATCCGTTCCAGCGATGCTTAAAATCCCTTTCATTCGAAAGATATCCTCGCCGCGCTCGCTGAGAAACCCACCGAGCCATTCGTTCAAACGGTCCACGTCGAGGTCGCCAGGTTCACAGATACCAACGGAGCGAATTGTATGGTCGTGGACATGCGAAGCATGACCGTTCACTGGTGCTGCCTCTCCGTGATCATCATGGTGATCATGGTGATCATGGTGATCATGGTGATCATGGTCGTCCTCAGAAGATGTCTTTTCCATTGCCAGGAAAAAGGGATCTCGCTCGGTAATTCTTTCCAGATCAAAGGCTCGCATGTTAAGGAGTTCGTCAATGGGTACCTCTGCGCGGACGCAGCGGATGATTGGGGCCGTCCTATTCAGTGCGCGCAGCGTTTCTTCGGCTTCTCGGAGTTGAGCCGGCGTCACCAGGTCGATTTTGTTCAAGAGCAAACGATCCGCAAAGGCGATTTGCTCGACGGTTTCCCGTCGTACCCCATGTCTTGGATCCAGATGCATTGCCAGATGCTTGCCGTCCACGACGGTGATGACGCCGTCCAGGCGCAGAAAGTCGGCAAGCGTTTCGTCCAGAAAGAACGTCTGGACGACGGGCGTGGGGTCCGCCATTCCCGTCGTCTCGATGAGAATTCCATCGTACTTTGTACTCCGGGTCAACAAACGACGCAGAATCCGAACAAGGTCGCTCCGAACTGTGCAGCAGAGACAACCGTTATTCATTTCGAAGATTTCATCTCCGCCCTCTAAGAGGATATGGCTTTTCACGAGCTCATCGTCGATACCGACCTCACCAAACTCGTTTTCAATAACCGCGTATCGTTTGCCTTGCTGGTTTGCCAGGATGCGGTTGAGAAGCGTCGACTTCCCGGATCCCAGAAAACCAGTCAGGATGCTGACTGGAATTCTCTGGTCGACAAACGCGGTCGAATCAGGACGCTCCTGGTTATCCTGGCTCGCATCCGGTGCTGGAGACGGAGCTGGACTCGACGGCGCTGCAGCACTAGCCCGAATACGTAAGAGATCGGGGCGTAGCTGCTGGCTAGCCAGCCGTAAAGGTGCTGTCGTGAAAACGCAGTTCCGGGTCCAAAGGAAGCTCCGGTGAAAACCTGTAGGAAGTGGTTGATACGTCCTACGATGAGAGCTTGTTGTTGCGAAGACAAACATGCTGTTCACGGTGTCTGAGCACTGCAGCAGGAAAACGCCGTTGCTCAAGTGCGATACAAAGAACGTATCTGTCGCTTCGGGGCGAAGCGCCGGCGGCGGTGTCGTCATCGTCGGAGCGGCATCTTCGCAGCGCAACAACGGCAGCGTTTGACGTCGATCTCGATATCCTTAACCCGGGGACGGGTTTCTCTCGTCGTACACCACAAGTTCAAGAATATTCTGTGTATAGGTTCGAGTACTCGACAGTGGGGACGTTATCGCAGATGATACCTGGCAGTCTCGACAGAGATTCATGCTGGTAGATACATTCATATTCGAATAAACCGGAACAGGTCCTCGAACAAAGGCATACACGCAACTGTTCTTTTTTGAACTGTTATGATCACCGACCATTGCTGGATATTTCTGCGACTGCTTCCTTATTTTCTCTCTTTTTTTCGCTTCCAATACACTTGTCTCTTATTTCCCCCTGGCTCATTGGTCGGTAAACGAATGATGTTGACGGAAACGGTACATTCTTGATGACGCTGTTTGCAGCGCTTGTCGATGCAGGTCAGGCACAGATCGTAGTTGCGACTGACGCATCGCTCGCCAGGTTCATCGTTTTTGTGTAAAGATTCAGTGTGCGCTTTGCAGCCGTGCCATTTGAATGTGGTCAGGTATTTCGGTTTGTTCACCGCACTTCCTCATCCAGAGGCTGCACTGTGGTACGTGAGCGCCTGCACCATCGCTCGGCACATGCGCTTGACGGGCACTGAAAGACCCACCGTCATGCGCTCCTCCTTTTCCGCGCCATGTACCGCATCCCACGCTCACGGGCTTCTTCTGGGCGATGCGCTCGTCTCGTTTCCAGTCTGCTGCACACGCAAGCGAACGATGCACTATTCGATGAAGGATTTGCGGAACGCGATGTCGTCCATGATGAAACAAGTGCCGGTAGACAAATCCAAGCTGAAGAAAAAAGAGACAAATTTCCATTCGTCTACGGTCCCTTCAAGCAAATCGCTGCAACACCGTCTCATGGAACCGATCGTTACGACGGCTCAAGTCCGAGTCCAAAACCATGCACCATTCTAACAGGCGAGATGCGAGCCTCTAGGATCATATCAGTGAGACGCATCATGCTGCTGCCGTTAAAAGGCGTTGCGTCGATAGCCACAAAGAGAAAAAGATTCGCCTTTCAAAGGGAAATTATTCATGGGCATGAACGAATCCTTGAACTTTCGACATGAGCACGTGAATCAATCGTCAAGAGACGACGCTCAGTTTTCCATTGGTCCATCCAGAGAATCCAATTGCTGCACACACGAGTTGACTTGGCAAAGAGATATCGAGAACTTGAGGAATGCATGATCTTAGCATGGTAGACGTAAGAAACGTAGAAGCTCGAATGCTTGTACGTATGAATTGGATGATCATATCGGTTATTTTACGATGCCTTGTTCGACGACGTCGGGAATCATCTTGAGCACGGTGACTTGATAAATTCCAGCGGCTCCGAGTCGAAGGAGCTTCTCCGAAAACTCCACTGAGCATCCCAAGACTCCGTATGAAAACCATGGCGCTCACAGCTGCGCTTCGAATGTCGAGTCCGCACGTCTTAAACTAGGCCAGAACAAACTCGAAACGCTGGCGCAGAGCGAGCATTTCAGAGGGCCATTTTATTCTGATAAGTGTGTGTGTGTGTTTGTAGCGTATGCACCAATTGCTCTGAGACAGACGGCTCTCCGAGGTTGTCGTGGAAAGCGCGGGTGGCGACTCCAGTCCGCTTCTCCCGGGAGCATCGCTGCGACCGCGAGCAGCACTGCGAAGCGAGGGTCGCAGCCGGTGTTTGCATCGACAAACGCGAAAGCTGCGACTCGGCAGCCGCACGCCATGCAACTTGAGTGCTCGCTGATGTGGTGGTGGCGGCGGCGGCGGCAGTCGCTGTCTTGGTGTCGAAGCTAGAACATCGTTGCCCGCAAACACCAATTTCAATACCAGAAAGATGGACCTGCGTCAGATCAATTGTTTGCAGCTCACCCATGTGGGCCAGGCTGATTGGAAACCTCGCTACCCGAGTCACGTCGACGTGCAGCCTGGATCATCGCAAGTATCTGCTAGTGCTGCCTCGACAAGCTTACCAAGTCTCTTCTGTTCTCTTTTCAGTAGTTTCTTCTGCTCTTTCTCGCGCGCTCTAGCTTGCTCTTCTTCATAATCGGCAAGAGCCTTTCGAGCGGTTCGTAGCATGTCCAAGAGCTCTGGCCGTTTGCCCCTTGTTGCTTCAAGTTGCCGCTCTGCGTCCGCAAACGAGAACCAACGCCTCGGCCGTTCCCTGGACTCTTGCCACAGGGGATCACCGGGTCTGCGTTCCAGTTCCACGAGCATCAGAAACATAGTATGTTGTTCCCCGCTCCAAGGTCGCCATGTGCCAAGTTTAGCGAGTACTGTACCCTCGACACCGGCTTCCTCGCGCGTTTCGCGAACCGCAGCTTCTTTGGGGCTCTCTTTTCGCTTCACTCCTCCTTTCGGAAACAGCCACACTCGCGGGTCGTACTTGGAGCGAACCAGCAAGACCTCATACCGGTCACAGGGTCGCGCACTGGCTCCGGCAACTGGCTCGGCAACAGCGCTCGAAGCCACGGGCCTCGTGGGGACACAGCCCGCGACTTTTCGCCCTGAGCCGCCCATGTACTAAAAACATTCACTGTTTCGCTTCGAGATTATATGTAAGAAGTACAAACTTCCATGAACGACCAGGGTTTGCAAAGAAAGCCCTTGCCGAGTGAAGAAGAGTCCCTGGAGTACTCAACAGCGGTGCACACGCATACCAGGGATCGTGTCTGAGCAACGAAACGCTGAGGCGTAGCGGTGTCGGGATCCCCGACGATTAGCTGGTGGACCTCGCACCGCGCGATGCAATGCCCTCTGGAATGCTCGGTACCCTAAACGCATGGACATGATGGGTATCGCATTGCTCCGGATACTCCGCGATCCTTTGATACTCTCGATCACTTTCGAAGCATGGACATGATGGGTATCGCATTGCTCCGGATACTCCGCGATCCTTTGATACCCCCCGATCACTTTCGAAGTATGGACATGATGGGTATCGCATTGCTCCGGATACTCCGCGATCCTTTGATACCCCCCGATCACTTTCGAGGCATGGACATGATGGGTATCGCATTGCTCCGGATACTCCGCGATCCTTTGATACTCTCGATCACTTTCGAGGCATGGACATGATGGGTATCGCATTGCTCCGGATACTCCGCGATCCTTTGATACCCCCCGATCACTTTAGAAGCAGAGACATCATGGGTGTTACGCTTTCGTTCAGCTTGCGCTCGGGCAGCGACGGCTACGATGCGACGCTCGCGGGCGCTGACGAGATCTGGGCGATGTGCTGTGGCCTGCAGCACAGAGGAGTTGCTTGCTAGCACTGAAAACGTGGTTGTTGAACTGTGGTCTCGAACGTTGCGCCAAACAAATGCAGTCATTCACTGTTGACGGACTTGAGTCTGTATTGAATGATGGATCGAAGTTTGCATTCGTACTTAGCAACCCGCGATGCTCGCTGGTGAGCCAGAGCGTTCAGCTGGAGCGAGCGCAGCTCAAGCGCCGTCCTATTCGAAGACGCCGGTGCGTGCTCAAAATCAACAGCCTAGCGCAGCTTCTCTTCGCATCGTCTTGGGCAGCTTACGGGTTCCGCGAGCTTGAGCGCCGTTTAGAAGGGCGCGTCGTAACAGCGGGTGCCAGAAGACCTGTGCACGCGGGCGGCGTCGGGGTACCACCCTCGTTTGCCGGTTCGCAGTACCAGACTGTGGTCGTGTGGCTTCGAGAAGGTGAAAATCTAAGGCTCCACGACAATCCAGTCATAGAAAAGGCACTAGCACTCTCCAGAGAGGGAGCCAGTACCCCCGATGCGGGCAGATCGTCAGGTCCCGACCAGTCTTCGTGGTTGCCGACACGTTTGTTGCCCATATTTATCGAAACGCCCTGGGACAAGCATGGACGACTGCGCACCTGGCGACAGCAGAAACAAGTTAGGGAATGCGTTCAGTTCCTTGGGGAGGCGCTCCACCAAACCGGCAGTGGACTTGTGTGGGTTCGCGTCTCTGACACACACCTGACGCGTCTCGAGGATATGGCCAATTTGAGGACTGCTGCGCTCGTGGAGACCCTTGCATCCCTTGAGCTTCACTCTCTGACTGCGGTGACGTATCCTTGCGGCGGGACCCGATTACAGGGTCTCGAAGAGGAGATACTCGTTCAGCGCCTTGGCTCCAGCACAGATGCTGACGCAGCAGCGAATGCTCTGCAACGCCGTGCTATGTGTCGCACGATTCGGCTCGTCAGCGTTCAGGATACTGCGAATACGCTGTTCGCGTTGGCGCGGCTCCCGTTCTCGATTGCAAAGATGCCCGATGATTGCGATGCGTTTGCGCAGGCCCTGGACACACTGGGAGAGCCCGAGCCAAGCCAGCATGCACCGGTCTCATTACCGCCTCTGCCCCGCGAAGCACTGGATTCTCCTTTTTACTACAATCCCGAAATCGTATCCGGAAAACCCCCGATGGTCGATTCCCCTGATGCACACCAACCCTTTCATGAGCAATTCGTTCTCGAAGCGCTTGAAGCGTATGCCAAATCCGAGACGCCGCTCGTCATGATTGCTGATGATACGATTCAAACACGGAGCCAGGGCATCCTTGGGGTCGCCATGGAGCTGGGTTGCCTCTCGCCGCGGCGCTTCTGGCACGCTATTCGAGAGCATCTTCCGACAACATCCATTCGTCGTCAGTGTGCGTGGTTTGATATCATCCTTCACGATTTCGTACGTTTATTGACATGGAAACGTGGTATTCACCCAGCATGAATCTTTCTGATACGCTCCGTGTCGCTCAAGAGCGTCGCCTGATTGCATGCGTACGCAGTGGATTGTGCTAGTGCATCTGAACAACATGTTGCCTCATCTAACTGGTTTCTAAAGCAATTACCGGGACGCATTCGTCGCTCGTGAAGAGCGCAATCGAAATCGAGTGCTAAGCGTCACTACTGGTGCCTCTGGTCCATTGCGTGCTCGCGGAGGAGCGCAAGCGACACCACACGCAACGCGTTCTCGTGACAAGCCTCGAGGATGACCGGCGGTGCGACCCCTGCGTCATACGCTTCCTTCCATCGCGATGCGCATAGACACCACTTGTCCCCTGGTCGAAGTCCGGGAAAGCCAAATTGCAGGGCAGGCGTCGACAAGTCGTTCCCGCGCGACGCAGTGAAAGCCAGAAACTCCGCCGTAACGCGAGCGCACACCGTGTGGGACCCGATGTCCTCTGGACCTGTTGCACAGTAACCGTCGCGATAGAACCCTGTCCGAGGCTGGAAGCAGCAGGGCGCGAGCGGCCCCCCTAAAACGTTGCGAGGCCGGTCTGTGTTGCCGTTCGGGGCAACCATGCGCACTGGCTGGAACGCGAGCGCCCGCCACGATGAAGCTGCCCAGTCAGCCGAGCTCAGTGTCTGCCGAGCTGGCGGGAAAGAAAGCGAGTTAGCGAACGGTAGCGCGTTACTTCTCATAGAACTGGTTTCTTAGGCCAATGAAACCCAGAAAGTCCCACGAAAGCGATTTTATGGAGCCCACGACTGTTATTGCACCCGAGGTTCGTTCGTCGAGCTCGTCGGCCAGCGTTGCATCCAGTGAAACGATGCGGCTCCCGGTGCCGGTATCCTGGCAGGCAGGCAGGCAGGCGCGCGTGGGTGCAAAGCCTCGACCCGGGATTCCTGGGGCAGGTCCCGCTCGCTGGGATGTTCGAAGCTCATGACGTTTGCTGGTATGTTTGGCTGTATCTTGATCCAATGAGAAACGAGCGCCCATTTCAGGCACCTGGCGAATATTCCGCAGCAACACGAGATGTGCTCGTTTCGGATGCCTGCTCGAGCCCAGTATTGCTCGTTCTCCACAAATTTCGATGCAGTCTGGGGGCACCACTGTCGGAGCAATTGCAAGGCTGCGCATGATGCTCGCACAACGGATGCTTCCATGCTCTGCGACGCCGAGCCGGTGCTCCGCGGAGTCCTGATATATACATACGCTGGAAACCAGTGCTCATGGAAGCATTGCATCCGAGCTTCGCATTGCGAGCGACGCACAGGCCTGTGCACCGACCTGGGAGCGGTTGCCGCGTCATCTGGAGATACACGCAGTAGAGCATCTCGAATCAGCTGTATGTATCCATCGAAAAAGCAGCAAATATGGTGGAAAATCCGCATAGTCACGTCGATGGCAAGCAGGGCGCTCGTTCGCACACGCCAAAGCATATCGTACGACCCGAAACATCGTCGCCGAGGGCATTCGAATCATAAGCATCAACACTTCCCGAAATAGCCATAAGTGTTGCGCATTCGCGAGATCACCGGTTCAACGCACCATGCCTACACTGCCAGCGACTGGTGCCTCGATTCCGAGCGGCGTGATGCGATCGATGCGCAGTGCTGGTCGCCTGTTCGTTACGTACGTGCAGAGCGTTGCGGGAAACGCGGATTACGCGTCGACGTGTACTGCTGACAGGATCATGAACGCCAGAGAAAACAAACATAGATGATTGCCACCAGGAATACGGCATGATTGAGTGGCATTCATCGGGTCTGTTTTTCTGGCTTTGAATGCCCTCGCTGCCGTACCTGTCGGGTCTGCTGCTGATGGGCATGTTTGATTTCCGGAAGCAGAAGCCCGCTGAACAAGCAGTGAAGCATGTAGGGGAATCCATACGCACGGATGTCAAGTCTTCCTAGTCGTTATGATCTGAATGGGAATATCTCGAGTGCAAACGGCCGGACACGGTAGCGCCCTGTGTGCAGGTCAACAGCAAGATGCAGGATCTCGCGATGCAACCTGGTTCAAGGTCGATGCACATCCGCGGTTCTTCTGTCACTAGTCAAACACATTCGCACCCATTGATTGCAGGAATGAAGATTCATGGATGTAGACGCTGAATCTACCTGCATCGTTGCGATAGCGGAGCGCTTTCAATCGATGCAGTCAGCACACGTGTGTGGCTGGAGTATCTCGGGGAAAACACTGCGACGTTGCGTGCGCAGATGGAGCCTCTCTTCCCAGGGGCGAAATACGTATGGTGATTCTGCACGGTCGAGTAGAGGATCATGGCAATATTCTGGGAAACGCAAGCGTTCATGGCTTCGTGCGCTGCGTACGTGTCCCAGCGTGGATGGATACGCACACGTGTGACTCCAGACACTTCAAAGTAGCCCTGTTTCTGAACCTAATCGCTCTGGAATGGAATCACAACCCAAACCATGGCAATCGCGTACCGAGACGATCGATCAATCCCTGAACATACGGCTGTACCGAATCCATCTGTCCCTTGATTCATAAAACGAATACGGAACCACTAACGATTGTAGCATTTTGCAACAACAATAGTCCTCATCGAAGATACTTGCACCTCGATTCATGATACGTATGCCTGGCGAACAACAGTTGCGGTACTGGGCAACAAAAGTCCTCATCGAAGATACTCGCACCTTGATTCATGATACGTATGCTCGACAACTGACAATTGCAGCATCACGCATCATCTGTTTGAGATATCCTGCATTAGGAGGCAGCATCAATGTACGCAGTACGAACAGCAGGCGGATCACCCGTACGTGGACACTCCAGCGGGGCGTGGCGGCTCAAGCGCGGGATTCTTGGCGGCGGTTGCGCGCTCCAACGCCACCCGGGTTCGTGCGTGGCTGGGGCCTCCTCACGGGTCTTACAAAGGGTTCTCGGCACTTTTGTTCTTGTTTATGAATCACGATCCTAGAAAAAATTCTTTGCATAGTATAAGACGGCATGGACGAGAAGTTTCACCCGTGAGGCTTGATACTCGGCAGCAATCACGTACGAGGTTTCTGCGTCCTGTGCGCAGGTGGTACGTTTGGCTGGGACTGCCTCTTCTGGGACTGGCCCTACTCTGTGTGCGGTGGTGTCCCTCCTATAAAATTGGAAACCTTTTGGATGATCATCAGGACTTGAGGATCATTTCGTACGCGTACCGAGAAAGCTCGCCACATGAACTTCGGAACCTGGAGTTCTTCCTTCGACATGGAGTCTATGCTGACCCGAAGAGTCTCTTTTTCATCATAGTAAACGGTGGGACTTGCACACCCTGTGAGTCCGCTGACGCCAAGCGGCCAAACGTGCACGTACTAAGAAGAGAAAACTACGGCTATGATTTTGGTGCACACGGACACCTACTGAACCAGCTTGAGATTCAGGGACAGCTGCATCGTCTGAAGCGCCTCTACTGCATCAACGCTTCTGTGCGGGGTCCGTTCCTGCCCAAATTCTTTCGTGATCGGCCATGGACTGCTGCGTTTGACAGCCTCATGCGAGGAAATGTAGCAGCTGTTGGAGCCTCGCTCGTCTGTCTGCCAAAACAGGATGCTGGTGGCCCAGGGGCGCGGCTTGAAGGTTTTGCTTTCGCGTTGAGCGCAGAGGGCATGCTGGCCGCTCGACGAGCAGGTGTCTTCCGATCGTACCCTAGCAAAAAGGACGCTATACTATACGGTGAATTTGGCTTGACGCGAGCCCTTTTCCAAGCCGGTCTCTCTGTGGACACGCTCATGACCAAATACCAGCGAATATGGAACGCATCCAATGAGCTGGTAACCTGCAACCGTAACGTGTTCCCTAGTCGCCACGGAGCGGTCGATGGCGTCGATCTTCACCCCTATGAGACACTATTCATGAAAACACAATGGATGATGAGCTACCCGTACGTGCTACTGTACTCAGAGTGGATGGATCATCCGGATGCACCGGAGCTTCCAGATATTCATAGGTACTACCACTTTCAGCATGATGGTCAGGTGCATCCAATTGAACCTCCACGAGTCGCCTCGCCCCTGATCGGCGATAAGAAGCTCGTTTTGGTGATCTGGGATACGCCCAATTCGTCGGTTGAGTGGGAAAATATCGAGCACTTGCTTGCAAGTATACGGCTCTCGGACAGCATAGACTACCTGTTGGTTATTCGCGATGGCCAGGTCGCTGCACGCGTTCGAGAAAAACGTGTCGATAGGCTTCCGAACGTGCGTATCGTCTCCGAAATCCGTAGTTCGTTGAACAGTCTTTGCATGCAAGGCCTCACGATTTTGCGCACGAACAGCCGATATTTAGCATACAATTTTTTTGTCTTCATCACACAACATGCGCGCGGACCTGTAGGTGTCTGGAGCAGCAACGACCAGTGGATAGTTTCTTTGGAAGAACACCTTCGCACGAAACAAGTTGGGCTGCTGTTCTCATTCATTCATCTTTCGGGTGAAATGCTCCAGCCGGATCCGAGTTTTTTCTGCATGGACCATCGCGGCCTGCATCTTTTGCTTCGAGGTAGCGTTTGTGACCGCACCGACGTGACAGGCACGCTACTTGGTATGAAACGAGTGGCTTCTGATGTATTGGGTCGCTCGATCGGGTTCAGTTCGTTGCAGCCCGGAACGCCTGTCCTGCAGAATACGGCGAGCCTGATGGAACCGAATTTGAGACAGATCTTCAGTCGTCCTTTAACCGAGCTATCATCAGAAGAACTTTCAGATCTGATCTTTGTTCCCGTTGCGACCATCAACAAGCAGGATTCGAATTCTGAGCGGATCATTGCGGAACGACTTCGAGAGCTTCCCGGTCCCTTTTCGACGAAGCTGTCCACACAAGTCGCCACGAACACAACGTCCATGATTTCATGACAACCCAGTCGGCGTCTTGCCGAAACACAAGCAGCGCTTGAGCGTTGTTGATGGCACTGCGTCGGCCTACGGGTGCGGAGCGTACATCCATCGCCGTCGCCGATCTGTTCATGTTCGCTTTGAGAGTCGCCTATGAGACAGGAGCAGCGATTGCTATCGCTCGGATTCTCGTCCATGTAGTACCCTGCAAGAATGGAGCGCAGCTTTTTGTACAGGAGATGTGATAAAAACCTCCTATATCTGTTACGAAGCATGCGTCACGTGCAGCACGCAACATTGGTGGTGTCTTCCATCTCCGCGGACGGATCCCGTCGCTTTTCTCTGTTCAGCAACCTGAACCCGATTCCACGGAATGCGGCTTGTTTCAGCATCGTTCAGGACAGCATCACGATCATCAGCAGCAGCAGCAGCAACGGCGGTAGCTGTCGTGTCCCCGTGGAGACCATACCTCCGGCAACGCGTAGCCGACACACCCGCTGGTATACAGTTTGTCTGTAATTTCAAGAGCGCTCACCGAAACGCACTGGCAGCAAATCAGACAGCGATGCAGGAGATGCAGCGAGGGTGTCCATCTGTTCTCGCCAACCGCAAAGATCCACGAGGCGCTCCACTGAATGTTGCGCATCATCGGCGATCCACAAATCCAGTGGACGTCTTCCGATAGAACCCGAAGGCGAGCGGTTCAACAATATACGCGGTGTTCGCTTCGGGAGCTGTTCCGGGATCCATCGAACAGGTGCGACCGTGAGAGATGTTCCCATAATTAGGCACAGGTTGCAGCGCCACAGGTCTGTCATGAGCGATCGAAATACACGCCACGGCAGCTTCTCCCCGAAGAAAATAATGGCCGGTTTGACATAACCAGCCTGGCAACGCGAGCAACGCGGAGGAGCTGCTACAGCCTCTCCCGAAACAACCTGGCGTAGAAGCAGCTTCGCATCATAAGCGGCACCACAACCGGGAGCTGTGCAGTGTGCCCGTTGCATCGTGCCGTGCGCCTCAACAAGCAACGATTCTGGGATGCCAGCCAAACGCTCGAGGCCATCAACGTTCTGCGTATAACATCGCACCAGATAACCACGTTCTGCGAGGCATCGCACGAACCAGTGTGCTCGAGTGGGCTGTAAACAGCCGCCGGTCTCCCGCAAGAGCTCGTGTGCTAGTGAATAAAACGCCTGCGGCTGTGTCCGAAAATAGTCAATATCGAAAACACGAGAAGCGTCCAGCTGTCCCTTTGTTTCCAAACGAGCGTATAGACCCGTGGTCGGTGAGCGGAAATCCGGGATTCCCGCTGCAGTCGATACGCCAGCTCCAAGGATAACCAGCACCCGCGGTGTCCGGTCACGTCGCGTAAGCGCTGTCGCCACGTCTTCGAGCTGGGTGAACGATTGCCGCCTACCGTCTGCTCTGGGTGCTGACTGGCACACCCACTGCCAGAAGTTCGCGACCCACATTTTCAAAGCAACGCAACACACGTTGTCTCGTCGAAAGGAGCGCTCCCAGGCGAGCGACACCCAGATCGCGAACGCAAGGGTTTCCACTCGACAGAACGTTGACGCAGATCAGCGTTCTCTGATTTTCTGTTCAACAGAGCGTTTACGTGGACCGTGGATCCCAGATTGCGTGATGCATATTGGTCATCGAAATAGCGTCCGTCATGCTGTACGCTACGTCCAAGTCCCATTAGCCATATTTAACCTTGAATGTGCTCGTCGTTTTGTACGTTCTGTTACGCGTCGAGTCTGAGGCGATGGTCCGCCATGGCGCCTACAGCGCTGGTGTGGATGCGCCACAGAGACAGAGCGGCATTGCCACATCACTGGAAGCGACAGCTCGTGAGCATCTCGACCGATACGAAGCTGGAGATGCCGGAGCAATCACCCGATGGCGCTGCTGCAATCACGCCCGCAGACAGTTCTCGCACGGGATACGCACCGCGTATACAGTGGATCGCCGAGTCCAGCCCATCTCGTGATAGAACGCACCAGTGAGCGCGCAGTTAAACCAGCATAACCGACGTTGCCTGGATGAATCCTGTGCCTCTTCTGGACTCGTATGGAGTGCGCATGAAAACGACACAACAGGTGTTACCTCAGAGATACGGATTCGTGATATCGCCATGTACCAGCTTAGAACCGCATGTAGTTCCGCAAAGCATACCATCACAGATGCACTGCTTCGGCAGTATCCACACGGAAGCCTCACGTGCCGCTGCGGAAAAAACGCGGGAAATTGCGCGCGATCCATTTTCCCTACGATGATTCGAATCGCGTTCATCGCTGCGACACGCCCCCGAGGCCTACAACGCGTTGCCGAAAATCTCATTCTAAACGATTCGTTAGCGAATAGTTTGTCCGTGTCAGCTCATTCGTTGACGAGTACTGGATCATGGGTGAGGCGGTCGCACGGAGCACGAATGCTGCTCAGCAGGATCTATTGCCCTCCGACGGTACGACGAGAGCCCGGGTGCTTCAGTCAGAGAGTGCGCAGACAAGGTCACCAATCTCGGAGAAGCTGCTGCATATGACTCTTAGAAAAGGTGTGCGTTGGTATCCGAAGGCTCTTTTGCACAAGACAGACGAGCCACCGTCTCAGCCAGAGGGCGAACTCGCTCCGAAGCGAACCACAAAACTGTCGCTGTTCGAGCGTTTTCGTGACTTATGGAGCAAATGCAGCCTCAAAGAGCAACAAGTTGGTATGTGCATTCTCTACAAGGTACGCGTATTGCGTCTTGAACCACTTGAGGGACGCAGTGTGCCACCGCCCCTGTTCCAGGCGCTCCGCGTTGGCTCCAAGGACGTCGACGGCGGAGACGCCGGATCGCACGTACAAAGGTCGCTATGGCCGTCGACTTTGTGGAGAATCTGCCTTGTAGCCATCTGGGACACCTCTCTTTTGGTCATGGAGGGTGTAGATTCCATCATTCTAGCGATGCCTGTGATTACCCCGGCTCTTGACTGGGGCCAGTTCGATTCCGGCCGCGACGCCGATGGCCGCCTTCGCACGCTGCCGCTGAGCGTCTGTCAGCTCATTTCGGACCAAGCTGGGCCAGGGAGCCTGCACGAGGACTTTATCGGGGCCAGCACTGAATTAGAAGATGAAAAAAAGGCATCCGGGTCACCGATTCTGGTTCTCGAGACTCCGTTCCTCGGTTTGGTGCTACAGTTTTCCTGTGAAGCAGAGCGCTCGCGATTTGCCGCGGAATTCGATGCAAAGAAGCGGGCCGCCATGCGATGCGTCCAACTTTATCACAGCGCTGTTCGCTTCGTGGAGTGCCTGTGGCTTCGGTATCGCTGGCGAACGCTCGTGGATGCTTCTGCAGTTCGCTTCGAGAGATTCCGGGGTCGTAGGGATCGTTCGTTCGCCACGTCGACCAAACCGATGCCCGCTGTGGTAGTGGCGGAGCGTTTCCAAGCGCTCTATCGCGCGGTCCAGGCGAGAAAGCTCAGAGCGCGTCTGGCAGTGGCATGGCAGGTTGCTCGCCAGAAGGGCATGAATGTTCGCATTGAAGGACAATGTCACGTTGGCGCTTCGCTGGTTACGAAAGCCTGGCTCAAAGCGGGGCGCGCTCAAGTCCAGTGGCTCCGCGCTGGACATTGCGATTCAGGCCCAGACTCATCTAATCGTGCGGATCCCATACCCGGCGCCAACGGCAGGGTCTACACATGCAGCGGGGAGGACCTCTCGCACGCCCTCATTGCACGGTGGATCGTGTGCAGCCCCCGAACTGGGGAAACCATAGACCAATTTGAGGTGCAGACAAGGCCGGTGACGATCTCCGCTTCGAGCAAAGAGGGGCTCCTGCTCCAGCGCTTGTTCCAACTGCCACAATGCCGAGTGCGCTGCGTCTACCATCAGCTCGGCGACCAGCAATCGACAACGTTGAAGGACAACGAGACATATCTAATGGTTCTCCGCTCGGATGATATCTGTCTGTATCCTCAGGAACCCGAGCGTGAATCACGAGATTCTGCGGAAAACAGCTGCCAGCGACCATTATCGGTGTCCACTGGAGCGGACGTGGCCGGACCTTGCCTGTTGCGTTTCCCCTATCGAGCGCTGTATACCAGCTCTGATGTGTTCGTGCCTGCATCAGGACCACTGCTGCTCGTTGCGGACCTCACGCATCATATATATTTGGTGCTGGCAGCGCGCTCCTTTGCTGAGCGCAACGTGTTGATTTGCATCATCCAGCAACTGGTGCGAACCGCTGCTCCTTCGGTGCACGTCATGATGCCACCAGCAGGAATCGCCCGTTTTGCTTTACAGGCAGCAGAAGCTGCTCAACGACTTACAGCGAGTAGCCCTATGCGACGTCAACACCAGCCACAACAACCACAAAAACAAGCGCCGCAAGTTATTCGGCAGAGCGATGCCGAGGACTCCGACTCGGAACCCTGCCCCAGTTTTGAGTCGAGTGGCCTCTGGGATGCGCCCATGCTGCGAATCAGCCGAGACGACCCAGAGATGCGTCGAGAAGGTCGTTCCATGGAACTGGCCCGTGCCGGTTGGCAAGCCTTGGGTCGCGGCTTCGCAGGACTCATGCACACAGGCAAGACCATTGCGTCGCGAACATCCTCGGAGCAATTCCGAAGTCTCGCGTCCAGAACGCGCGCCAACGATACGAGTCAGCGCGTTCGTGCCGCGATCCGGAAGCTGTATCAGGAGCATGTACGTGGCCCGCAAACCCGAGTCTCCTAGGCGAACGCAAGCACACCTCAGCTTTTTTTCTGTTATTGGCGGTACATACGGAGCTCACGAGAGGCCTTTCGAAATGATGTAGCATCGAAGGAGAGCTCGCCCTTGGCACCTCTGGTGCACTGCAAGTATGACACGGATTGCTTTGGCGGGAGCTTCCTATCCCTACTCGATCTCTGTACGAAGAGGAGCACTGCATGACTGGGCGTATTTCCTGTGTGTCTGCGCGTACCTGAATCATTCAGGAACGAACGCTCTGATCAAGATCCATGTTTCTACTCGACATCTAATCGAAGAGGCTTCGTGCATGACTTGCCAGAGATCTTGTACTTGCCTGAACGCGAGCCATTCTGGAACGAATACCCCGTTTTCGAAAAGCGTTTGCGGGCACAATATTGAATGGGATACCAACTTCTTTACTCGCGCTATTCGTCTCGGAACATCAAGATTTGATCCAGCAGGATACGCTCTTGGAATGCACGCGAGGCTTCGTCTAGCTGAAGAAGCGATACTGAGCGCCGAGCCCCCGAGCCTTCTTCCGTTTCGTGCATTGAGGCCTCTGGTCGCTCTCACGCCTCGACGTGTTGGTGCTGCGCGAGTACGCGCGCACGGTGCTCTATGCGAGGCCTGCTCCGACCCCGATCCTGGGTTGCATCCAACCGCCGTATGTGTGGACGGACCCGGTGCATCTTGAGTACTGCGCCCTAAAAAACGGAACACTGTGCGGCACAGTTCATCCTCACAAGCGAACTGCTCGCGAAACGTGCTCGCATTTCGGCGTGATTTGCATGCACCCACTGCGCATATTGCTGGGGTGCAGACGCCCTGCCCTGGCGCTCCGCTGCGCTGCAGGTGCCAGACTCGCTTGTTGCGAAAGCAGTTCCTCGAGTTGCCTTGCGCGGACGGACGCCAACAGTCCGAGCAGCTTTGCGCTGGCCTCCCGTCCAACCAGATAACAGTATCATCGGCAAGCGATACCAAAGCAATCGCAGGCCTCGTGGGCGTTTCCGAGGACTCGCGTTCGAGCCCTGTCTCTGGCGTGGGACAGGGGCGCCACGCGTGCATGGCCATCATGACCCATAACTGCCCAATTGTTCACATCATTGTTCGGTGAGCCTCGTTGCCGCACACACGTTTCCGAATCAAGCGACTCGACCGGGTCCATGCCAATCCTGCCGCGTATACCCCGTCCCTGTTCCTGTTACGAGCGAGATGCAAATGTCGATCTCCTTCACAGAAGCGCCGTTGCACCGGTGGCGTCCAGTGCGGACTCCTGCCGATTCGTGCTGCTGCCGCCACGCGGCTCGGCGTCGCAGCGATAGGCGGCGAGCCGATGTCGATGAGGCGCACGATGCTGGCGAGCATGGTGAGATATATCCATTTATAACCCTAAAAGTTCTGAATATACCGTTTCATACTGTTTTTCGATTTGATCGAAAGGCGTCATCACCCGTTTCTGTCATCCTCCGACTTGGACGACAGGCATCTTATGGCAGCCTGCAAACTCGAAACCTTTGAACCCGACTGGGATGGTCATGGACTCTGGTGTATTTTTGCAGACGGCAGTCTCTCTCTGGCGTTAGTCCAGAAGGACTCTGGTCTACCAGTGCCTCGGCTTCATTTAGACGCAAAGCTTGTGACCCAGGGTTGCCGTTTAGCGGCGTTCCCCAACGGCTGCTTTGTTGCTGAGCGCTCTGGTAGAGTTTCAGCCTATGTATTGGACGTTGCCGATGCAATCAAGGCCAAAAAACTGGTAAAGGCGTGCTGTATGGTTGTCGAGAACGGTCGGACGCCCCAGGTTCTCAGCGTTGCAGTTTGCCCACAGCAGCCTCGTACTGGGAACCTTCGCCTAGCACTTCTCTATGTGAGTGGTGCCCCTGATCCAGTCATCTACGCCGCCCATTGGGACGTTCCGACTGCGCGTGGCAGGCCGCAGACGCAAGTGTGGCAACGTTGGCGAGAGGCACCCATACTCGACGGATTTCTGGGCGCCGACGACGGATACACCTGGCTGCTGTGCGCAGACGGTTATCTGCTTGTCCTAGACCAGCAGCTGCGAATTTGCAAACGCTTCGAACTGCCGAGTGCAGCGCCCTGGGATCGCATGCGCCCTGACACACCGTCTCAGCGACTTGTTCTGGGCTCTGCCACAGGCTCGATACTCTGTTGTTCGGTAATGTTGACCCGCAGCAACAGCCTCGATGCGCATAACGTATCCGATTCAATGAACGGCCTTGAACTGGCATCTAGGGTGATTTGTAACAGGGAAAGCGGTGCAGGTACTCTGGCCGATACATCGACCAGGCTGCTGAGCGATTTCTGTGGCGCACGAGGATTCGTCCTCGCTGGTTTCAGCGACGGTACGTGCGAATTGCGGAGCGAGGCATTCGATGTCGAGTTACAAGGCGAGCGTGCTGGAGCCTACTGGTCCTGGCGCCAAGAACCGGTCCAGATGCTGCGCGTGGATCGCCAGCAAACCAGAATCTGGGCCTGGTGTCCGGGCGCTGCCATTCTACTCTGCTGGAACGCCAGCTGTCTGCCGGTTGTGGCTTCGCATGGTGCTCGGGACGGTTCTTCAGTGGCCGCTAGCCGAGAAACGACGACGATGAGTGCGTTCGAGTCGCAGCGTCAGCGAATGCCGACCGATTTCGTTGTATCTGCATCCAAGGTCGTGACTGCTTCGGACTGGCGTCGCACGAGCATGCACCATACGCACGAGACTGGATCCGGTGCCGATGAAAGAAGCACGCCACCAATGCACACCGGATCGGAACGCGAACGCCATGACACACGCCAGCTGGCGAGTGCTGCGGAGGCGAGCCCGCGAAGCGGCTGCACCCTCTCGCCGGAGCCTTTCCAATGCCTTCAGGAGCTCGCAACAATTCTGGATACCCAGCGGGCAGCCATCAGCACGTCGCTCGCAACATTGGACCGGCGCCTTCAGCAACTGGAGGGCGCGCCCCGTCTACAACGTCATCCAAGAGCAAGTACCGCTGCGGACGCCGCCGCGTCTGCACAGCAGTCCGAGCAACTTCCCGGAGCGTGCTGCGGTCCAAGTGACGAATACTCGCTGTCGTGGAACGCCGTGGCGCTGGTAATCCGTGATTTGCGCCTAACGCTCACGGAACTCCGCATCCAATACGAAGCCCAGTGTCAAACGGTGTATCGATCTATCGATGCGCTCAGATCGGGCAATAGCATCGCCGGCCCGAACTCGGTGCCTGTGAGTGGTGCTCGTTCCCCAACAGAGGCGTTGGGTCAAAGCGAATCGACCGTATTGCAACTTGAGCGTAGCCTGCTTTTGCCGTTACAGCAGAGCCGTCATTTGCAGCATGAACATGATGAACTCTTCCAGGAATTACTCCTGGAGAACGAAGCACTCCGAAATCGGATGCGGGAACTCAACGAGGCCCTGGAGACAGTTGCTGCAGCCAATCAGGCGCTGCGTCGGGAGCATGCCCAGCAAGCGCAGCAACTCGCTGACATCCAAGCAGAGCGCTGTCGCCTCGTGCAGCAGCTCCGAAGCGCTGTCCGTGCTGCACGATTCTTCTCTGAAACGCGTCCGGAGCGCGCTGAATCCGAGCTGCATGAACCCATCTGCGTTGTCCATGGATCCACAAAGACGGCAACGAGTCGAGAGGACTCGTTTCCCTGACAAGCATGCGGTACGAGCGTTCGTTTCGTGCAACGGAGTGATCGGGCGGTGTTCCGAGTAAGCTTCGCTTGTACTGATCCTGATCTGCAGCGTTTTGTAGTATGTGAAGCATGAACACGAACTGAGCGATCACGCACCTACTCGTGACGAATATGAACGACGCAACAACTTGTGCCGAGTCCATACCGTGCACGCTGTTGTTGTTGTTGTTGTTGAGATCATACGCTAAGCTCGAACCGGCTGGCGCACTTGGCGATCGATCAGTCTATCGCATGGTGATAGCGTTCAGCTTGACAAGTGCTTGCGCTGCCTCGGAATGGTCAACGTGCACATAGAGACACCGTCGGTGTTTAGAAATCATGCGCTATAATAGATAGAGAGCTAGATGGATAGGATGCGTCACGAGCAGTGCACTGCTGCTCGCATGCCATCAACAGTACGGTGTCAAAGTCATGGTGCTGGGTGAGCTTCACTAGGATCACCTCAAAAGGCGCCTTTCCCAAGGAGCGACTCACCACCAGGCTTGATCGCTGCACTGGACCAGCGCTGGGTGCAAATGCTCAGCGTCAGTCAAATCGCATCGAGGTCTTCTGGATCCATTTCTACGAAATGTCGGTGTTTGTCGTTGAATATATAGATGCCAGTCAAGGGGTCGAGCTCAAAAAATTGAGGTTGCCACGTCTCTCCGGTCTGTTCGCGAAGGCTTCGAAGCTCACGCTCACACGCCTCAACTCGACGTTTCTCGACCGTCGCTCGTTCAAAGTCATTTCGTAGAAGCGCATCGGCTGTGGCCCGCCATACCGTTCGCGCAAACTTGGGAGGTTGCTGGGGTTCCGGTGGTATCCAGATCTGGACGCGACACCGTTCATAAACATCACCTGCATTATAGAGCAATCGAGTCTCACCATTGGTAAGATCCTTCAAATAAATACAATCGTCCCAACGTCCGTAGAAGCGGTAGCGTTTTTGCTCATGGACGTACAACTTGCCTTCTACGGCGTGTTCGCTGCCACGGAGTCCAGCAAGAGACACTCCGCTGAAATCGAATTTGGCGAGAAAACCGAGCTTGGGGCAATGAAAGATGCACTTTCCGATGCACTCTAGCTGCTGTTTGCCCACACCCAGAATGCCCGAGAATACCATCGCCGGGCGCGTCAGAATGTATTGTTCAACGTCTTGGGCGTGGGTGAGCTCCATGAGCGCGTGCCCAGCCATTTCAATCTTGAGAGAGTTTCCGCCGAAACTCGGGCGCGGCTCCATAACCGTATGGATACGAACGCCAAGTCGACTATTCCGCATGTGCATGGCGGTTCGCGGTGGATGGTGCGATACCTGTTCGCAAAACAATGACGTAATGCCATGCGACGCCTCTCGGTGGGGAAACGCACACATGAACGTCTCGCCGAGGACGGGGTTAAATGGTTTCCGCAGCGAGCACTGGTTCGGAAGCCCGGATAGAAAGTACTGCATGCCCTTCAGAAAACGCTCGAAAGGATCGGGCTCGGTGGCCCAGGCTGCGAGCAGCTCTCCGTAGCGCATCGCGAGTGCTACCTTCTCTGTCGCTGAGAGCGGCTCCAGCAACCATGCCGGTAATGAGATGCTTGGCAAGAGTTCACCAGCTTTGAGGTTCCGGAGAACCTGTTTGGCTATCTGGACAATGGAGATAGGCGTTTGTTCGACGGTTGCGCTAAGGCTCGTCGTGATGCGCTCGTCTCGTCGAAAGCCCCGTTCATAGAGCGCTCGCTCGGTGGCGCTCCACGACTCCGAAACCTCTGCAGGCGTCTCTGGTGTCTGGGTCACAAGCGGCAGTCTATCGGCATCAGAAACACTGGCATCGGCATCGGCATCGGGGGAACACGAGCCAGGTCTCGGGAACGGACTTGCTATGAAGGCACCCGCACCCGAAAGATTCGCCAAATCACTGTCTGACAGCGGTTCGTCGGCTGCATCCAGAAACTCCGTCAGTGTCTGAGACAAATCTTCGGTTTCTAGTGTCTCGGCAGTCAGCTCCTCGCCACTGTCGCTGCTGTCGAGTAGGTTGCCGTCCGCCTCCAAGGCGGCCAAGACTTCGCGCCAGTCGCTCGCAGTCAAGAAACGCTCAAGACTCCGACTATGTCCCCGAGTCCTGACGTCATCGACCGGGACTCTGACTGTGGAGTCCATAGCACCAAACCGGCGCTCACCGCGACTAAGCACCTGAGAGCCCACAGCTGTTGCCGCTCACAGGCTGTATTGGCAAGTTGCGTGAAGAATCCCGGGTACGGTTTTGAGCGCTTGGCGGCGTTGGGTGGCGTCGTTTCGACATCCCTGCTGCCTAGCTGCAACCAGCGAGGATTATGGGTTTGTTTAGGGACTTTCAGCTCAAGTTTGTTCCATTCTCGTCGCGTATCATCGAGCGCTTTTTCGTAGTGCATGGCAGGAGATCGTAATCACCATGCAACGAGTTGTATAGAGAGAAGGGAAATTGAATGAAGGACATTGATTCTTGACTGAACTGAGCAAGGAGGACTGCGTTCTTCACTCAGGTCAGTCATACTGCAGTACTCTTACGGTTGAGGAACACTGCAAGAAAGACGTGTATAGGCTTCAGGGCAAAAACCGATAGTATGAAAGACTGCTCGTGGTCAACGGCAGAAAACGACCCGTTGATTGTCTTTTTCGGAAAGCAAAAGCGACAATAGGAGACGCCACGGGGTCTCTATTCCTCACCAGCTTCTTCGAGTTGTTCGAAAACAGTGGGATACAGTCGAGAAAAGTCGAGTCCTAGTTTACGCATGACTATCTTCCATTAATCAGAAAGTCAACGTTCCTGGGACGTCATTGTCGGTATGCAGCACCGGGACGTCGCTTTGTTTGTTTCAGTGGATGAGACGTCATTCGGACCAGAGGGTCGGTAATCACAAGAGTACTCGCGGAGAGGGAGCCTGTGTTGTGTTCAAGGGAACTGTTAGAGAACGATGACGTCAGGTATTCTAGGGATGTTGGATTCTTTTGGATGTCTCAGTTTCATTTGTAGAGAAGGCTCATACGATCGCTGTCTCGAATCATTGAGGTCTTTTCCCAGGCACCTGGTGACGTCCCTCTATTGGAAAAAATGGTATTTCACCGTTCCCGTGCGTACGAACTGTTGCTGATTCTATCGGGGGTAGAGCTACTTTTCATTCCAAGGTGCTCTCCGTAGTTCAGCCCCATCGATAGAGTGTTTTCCATTGTGGACCAAAATTGATCGCTCCACTCGGCGAAACGCAGAAGCGTTCAGCATACGGTAACGCATTGGGAGTACACGTTTTCTTTCTTCTGGAAGCCCTTCCCCATCCGGGAAACTCCTTACCTAAGGGCATAAAGAAGTTCGCTCATTTGAAAAATGAAAAAATTTACGTGAATGCTATGCATCTGGAAGTCGAGGGTGCTGGAAGTTACTCATCGCCGATTTTGGCGAAAATTAGGAAAAAAATCCTCTTCACGCCAACCACCAAGCGAGCAAGAGCAAGTGATGAAGAGCAAGAAGAAAAGAACAAGAGCGGATATGAGCGAGAAAAGGTGTTTGTCCGACGGGACAATGACGCGAATGTAGTGGCACAGAGGGTGCGAGTTCTAGCAATGCTCGCATTGGTGCGTTCAACCAGCGGCAATGCACGCGAGGAGTCCATGAATCGTGACTTCAACGCCGCCATCAATACCAGATGATACGCGGTGTTAAAGTCAAGACCCGAGGAGCTGACGAAATCTAACTTTGTATGGCAGCCTCTCAAGGCCACAGTGAGCAAGTAGAAACTGAGGCCGATAGCAGGCGCCGGTCAGAAACCACAGGGAAGCGCCTGTGAGTAGGTTTCAGTTTACCCTACGGTGGTGGCATGTTTTCGCTCCGTTACACTTTTGGAAATGCTCAGTAATATCGAACTAAAGATCACTATGAGATATCATGAATTCCCTGAAAAAAATCGTCTGCGTGTATGTGCACGGCATCCAAGTCTTGCTGGAAGGCTGAAACGCGTACCTGACCGGTGCCTTGCTCCGAGCGGGCACCGAATACACGCTCTCCTGGCCACTGATTTTCTGTATCACAAGCCTTCCAAATTTCAGCACAATCCCCGAAATGAGTACTGAACGAATCTTTCTCAAGTTCGGTCGCCACAAAGTCGCTGGGCGCTTTGCAAGCACGAGGCGTTCTCGATGCCGACCGAGGCGTTCAGGTTCCAATGACGAAAGCGCTTGAGCGTACCGTTGTCAGTGCAAGCACACCATACCAAGCGTCTAAGCGCTTCGATTGTCTCGCAATATGAATTTCAGTCTTCGAACAGGATACCATATCAGGTATATTGCTCCATTTTGTTCTCTTGTTCTCTATCTGTTTCAGTGAGCACCCGTGCTCACTGATGCTTTTATGTTGTCCTGAACGCCTCGAAGGGAATCAGACAGAATCGAATCCAGAACCTGTTCTACGACCTCGTCGACGGTACCGCATTCCAGCCTTTTCGCACTGCAACACGTCCAGCCCTGTGGGCTACCATCAAACGGAACGATTCGTCGGTCACTTGGTTTTCCAACGCATCATGCTCGTTGGCGAATGCATGCTTTCTGTCTCCATATAACAGATAGCGTTGGCGACCCCAGCGCTCTCTTAGGTATTCCAGCCAAAGATCGTCTCCGAGCGTCCTCTGGACGCACAAGTACTCTCTAGACGAAGCGTACAAAGCAATTCGCTCTGCGCAGTAGGGTGCACGGAGCGTCGGCAAGACTCTGTTCAAAGTCATTCCCCTTGCTTGTATGCCTCCTGGCGCCGATTATGTGCGAATGTCGTAAATATCGAGCCCAGGAAAAGTTGAGCAGCTTCATCTGCTTCTCGTTTACATCGTTGCCTGCCTCCGTGCCCCAGCCCTGGCGATATGGCGACAGCTGTGATGCCCGTCAACCCGAGATCTACGCCCTCGTCGAAGTCTCTCTTGTCGTCTACCTTTAGCGGTTGATCATGACTTTCGTTGCTCGACTCAGACCTGATTTTTTAGAGACTGAATGCAGTATGACGTTCCGTCAGTCTCCATCGTTTCTGCGAGCCTCTTTTCATTTCTGCCACGTAATCGAGCAGCGTTGAACGAGCGCCGTCAAAGCTCCTCGTAAAGTTTTTCGGATGCTTCACGCTTTGTCGCAGAGGGACGATCTTGCTTCGCAGTGTGCTTTACTCGGCGAGGTGGCAGGGTTGTGGTCACTCTACTCCATAATCGATCTTTGTCTCCTGGAAAAATACGCACTGAGTGGAACGTTGGATTGGAACCTGGCTCGTCTATCTGTGTATTCACGTATATGGACAAATCCTCAAATCCTTGTTCGTAACCTTCCCCGTCGTGAACACGCCCAAGGATCGAAGCGCCTTATTCGGTACCCTCCCGCACACCATGAGCAGTAGCGCAACACAGCATATTAAGGCTAATCGATGAAGAGAACGAAATGTCGAAGAAATTCCGTGTCATGGTTGCGAACGGCTCGTGAATTCAACTGTGAGCTCTAAAACAGAGTTCGGCAACAGAGCGCATACCTTCGACTGGATGCAAACTGGGCGAATGTGTCTGCGCGAAGAGCAGCTCACTGCCAGTATGCGCTGCATACGCCATGAGCGCTTTTAGTCATGGAACGCCACGTTGTCCAGAATAAGGGCGGAGGAGTGTGCGAGGCGGAAGCCACAAAGTGTGCCTCGACGAAACATGCGGTTTTGAACGATCCTATCTATTTGGCGACTGGCAGATGATCACAGACTGGCATCGCCGCTGGCGCGGATGTTGTCGGATACTCGCTTGTTGCTTCTTCACGATCAGCAGCCTTCCCTTCTTTCAATACACATATAGAGGTCTGCTATTTCCCCAGAATGAATTCTCATTGAATGAGACCATCATTCGTCTTATGAGTTATAAGCGGCCGCAGATAAGTGTGTGAAATCTGTAGTGCATTTGCCAGCGCACGACCGTGTCGCAATAGAGGCGAGCATTTTTCTTCGTCCGTCGATGTCTCTTCTTCACCGCTCGAGTTAACGGTACGGACACTGCATATTCTGCGGCTGCTCTGGTTGTAATTGTTCGAGAACACATGCATTGGAATGGATAGAGGACAAGGCAGTAATGTTCATGGAGTTTAACTTGTTCTTTCGCGGATACACGACGTTTGGAACGAGAACCATCAGAGGGGCGCTTCAACCACTTGCTGACCGCACAATGACTGGCCGCAACGAGTAATACCGTTTTTCGCGTGCCTGCAACGACAGGATCAGGTCTTTCCGCTGACTTTCTCCAATCCATTGGATATTTTTTTCTGCTGAATATTTGCCAGGAAACCAAACCAAAACAAAAAGCACATTCTTATTCACGTGTTCGAGAATGCACTCCTCTAAGCATACTGCTTTAGCGAACAGTGGTTCAAGCACTGCTGCTGAGCTTGGTACTTGCAGCAGCGAAAAGGCGTTATTTACCTGTAAAGTGCGTTCGATTCGAAGGAGGCACGAGGCTTGCACAAGCGCGTCCAGTGCGGATTCAGCGAGTCTGTTCAGATTCGGTGCATCGGTCACTAATCGGAGCCATAGCTTTGTCCTTCGGTCAGGCTCGCGTGAGCGCAGAGCGCGAGGACCGCTTCGGCCTGAAAGGCTGGATCTAGCGGCCCTCTACGAGCGTCCACAACAACGACTCAGTTCCTCGAGGGGTCCGGCTTCGATCCAGAAGTTTTCTCTTATTCGCCCCAGTGCAGTAACGGGAGACAGAGAGGAAGCGCGGCGACACGACGATCGCACCACTGTTGGCGACTTGGTTAGACCCTTGAATCTGGGACGCTTTCTACCTGCAATAACTTTGCTTCAAGAACTTTGGAAACGGGTCTGAGTGTTTTTCGCGCGCTGCGTGCGGTGACGGGTCTTGCGAGACAGCTCGCAAACCAGCCGAAGCTGGTGAACACGGTGGAGGGCATTCGCTGCCCAGACACGCACTAACTGCTTCTGCACCTGCAGCTGTTCAAGCTGACTCCGGTTTTGAGGAACACATATCGACTGGGGCGTGTTACCGTGCTCGCTCCCCAGCAGGGGAAGAACGGTCCCAGAGCCCGCCCCTCATCTGCAGTACCAACGAGGCCTGTACACCCTATGGGTCTGTACTACTGCAAACGCTGCGGTGAAGTGCTCTTCAGCGCCAAGGACCTCGTGGGGCACAGCAACGGTCGTGACCAGCAGAGCGGAACGTGCACATCGCTTTTTACAGAGCCCTTGGACTGGGTCGATGCGGTCGGAAGAAATCAAGGTCGCATCTACTGTCAGCGGTGTACGTTTTGCGTTGGCCGTTTCTGCTGGAGCGGCATGCCCTGCTCGTGTGGTGAATGGGTTCGGCCGGCTTTCCAGTTCCATTCTGCTCGCATCGAAGTACGTGGTGTGGTCAAGCTGGTTCCGAAGCAGCACTAACGCGTTCTACTGCCCACTTTTCGAGCTCATCGAGCACTTGTTCCTCTGAAAGGTGCGATTCAGGTCCGAGCACCTCCTCAACAATGCTGCGCACACAATCGGCAAACTCCGCAAGCCAAATGGCGTTCTCTGCTTCTCGCTGCAATTGGCGTATGCGTTCCGGGAGTAAACGGTAATCAGGTACTTGAAGCATGATTTGCAAGTCGGTGACGAGTTGTCGGAGCTCCTGGTGCCAGTCAATCTGCGAATCAATAGTGCCTTCTCGTTGGGGCGCCCGAGCTTGCGGCTGTAATGATCCACCGACTCGCTGCTCCTGTTGCGACTGCCATTCGGGCTGTTCTCGCTGCTGCTGCTGCTGCTGCTGCTCTTGTTGTTGTTGTTGTTGTTCTCGGCGTTCTCTTCGCTTACGTTCGATATATGCACGATATTTGAGCAGTTTAGACTTGAGCCAGGCAACCTGTCGATTGCTTTTCAAAAGGGCTTGCTCCATTTCCATTAGTGCAGCCTCAGCAACTCGAGTTCGGCTGTCTGCAGGCGGCGACTCGCTGAGCAGACTCTGAAGCAGCATTCCTCGCCGCTCGTACTCAGCAAGCACTTGAGCGAAAGCAGCACGCACGGCAGCATCTGATGGCGCGTCCTGCAGACCTCCGCTTAAAGGCAAAGCTTGGAACCCCGCTTGACCTAACAGTCGATTGATGATGCGCCAGGAAGGTTGCTGCTGCTGCTGCTGCTGCTGCTGCTCCTGCTGTGCGTTGTTGTACGTGGTGCTGCGACCGGCACCCGGGAGGTCTAGCCCAGCGCGAGCAGCGTCTCGAGGTAGACCCAAACCCCCAAATCCTGTGCGACTTTGGAAAGCGCCGCCACCGCTACTGATTCCAGTCGTCTCGCGGGGCAAGGGAACGGCTGGCGCAAGCATGAAACTATGCCAACAGCCTGTACGCAAGAAGGCGGTGCTGGGAACTGCGTAACGGCATTGGCGTTGGAGGGCGCGAAATCTTCCATCGCATTTGCGTCTTGCGGCAGCGGCGACGCTACCTCGTTACGCGAATGGCGCGCGCGAAGCGTGCGGGTGCGCGGCGGTCCCGCCCGCCCCCGTGAGCAGCACCAGAAAGCGATATATCGGCGGTAGAGAAACACAGGAGTTCGGGTCTTCACGCGGATACAGGGGAAAGATAAAGCGTTCATGGAGGCAGTGGGGTACCTTTTTCTACTATATGTTGAAGACGGGCGACTGGGGAGGTCTCGTCAGTGTCATCGACGTTGTGTCCATGGAAAGCGTGTAAAGGTTACAGGATAAACGTAGGAGCATATACAGAGTAACTGGGGCTTCTTCCTTGCTGTCCGTAGAAGAGGGGAATTTCGGGAGGCCTGGGTGGTTCTCTCCATCTATTATTACGGAAAATGCGAATACGTTGCTGCGCAAACAACTCGAATGGTGCAGCGCCGGATTTCATCGATAAACTGCACAGTTCAAACTTTATCACTCGTATTCTGAATATCGTTCTCTAACCGGAGCAAGAACACAGCACGCGCGACAATGCACATGTATGAACGTCCTGTGTGCTCTTTTATTGATGGAATGAGCTCCTTGCGTATCATCAGACGCTCGTGGGTGCACATGTGCAGCCGCATCTCTCGCTGCAGGTAGCGCAAGCGATGTACAAGCGTCAGGGCTCGCGAGAGACGTGAGCACGCGCTACCAAGGCGCCTCGCAGTGCCGCGTATCGCTGGTGTGGATGCGTCGTGCCATGCAGACGCTGCGGATGCGCTTCGGAACAGAATCTGGACCTTGGTTCGTATGTTTTTTTTCGGCCCTGAAAGTCCTACAGCATCAAGTACCAGCACAATCGATAGTTCGTGTGCTCATCAGCTCGATTGACTGCCCCGGGTATGTATCAACAGCGAGGGCAAAGGGTATGGTGAGGATTCGGGCCCGCCACAACGCGTCGAAGCCAGAGCAATCACCCAAGCACGTCCTTCGCATGCGGCGGAGAAAGGCGCAGCCTGATACGCAACGATGTTCTTGTGCGCTGAGCATTTGGAATCTCAACTGGAATATTTCCTTCCACTCTTAGGCAGAAAGAAAAAGGATTTATTGCAGGACGCTCTGTATACAGCTTGGGCACTAGAATGTGCATCGAGACAAGATTGAGACGCTTTGAACCCTAGCAATATGAGCAACTATGTATGTGCCGAGTCCCTGTAGAGCCGGTCTAGATCAGGGCGCTTGCATTGTGTTTGCAAGGGTGCCGCGCGATCCCGGAAATGTTCGCTGATATCGCAATCCTGCTGCTGGATATGATTTCGCCCTGAGAACATTTCTCCCATTTGAGGTGATCGATTGAAAGTCTCTTGGTTCCCGCTAGAGAGACATTGAAAATTTGGAAGAGCCGCGCTAAATCCCGAGGAGAATGAATCATGCACAACAAGCATGAGCCAAGGCGCCGAGAGATAGCACGTCCGCACACAGAGACATTGACCGTGATGCAATGGTTATGAATCTGATTGTATGGATTTTTCGGAACTGGCACAAGGAGCCCATTGCAAGTCCAGCTCGCTGGGCCAGGTCGCCATCAAGACGCGCTTACAGGCATCGAATACCAAGAAACCAGTGACGCGGACTTGTAACCGAGATACCTATTCAGTAAACGCGTGTTTCCGAATGGCGACTACTGCAGAACGCAGACTGAATCGTGAAGACATGCGCGCACACACACACACACACACACACTCCGAGACACTGTCCAATGTGAGGACGCATCGAGCTGCGGCCTCGACTGGAATACATTGCATCGCGTATCTGCGACGACGCTCTCGTCGAAAACCCGGCAGGCACACGTGCCACACACAGACACATACACCCGCACATCAGTAACCGCTCGCATGGAACAATGTACCCGGCACCATCACACATGGAACGAGTGAATGGAAATGCCCATCATCTCGCTTACTGTCAACGTGCCTTATTCGCAACAGATATGGGCATGTGATCGAATTCCCAGCGCTTCAGAGCGCATCGAATCTTTACAGATCCGCAACGAGGAGCGAGTGCAGGACACTGGCGAGCGCTTCCACATCGCCTCTTGCGATCGAAGCCATGAGCTTGCCACCGATAACGATGCCGTCGGCGCCAACGTCACGTAACTGTTCAACTTGTTCAAGCGTCTCAATGCGTCCACTGCCGAGGCACACTGCTCCAGCGTTGCGCAAATCTACCCGGTACTTGTCCATCAAGTCAACAGCGCGACCCTTAACAACTCGTCGACGAGCGCGATCCACATCCGTAAACACGTAGATACCGGCTCCTGCCTCGAAAGCGTACTGCAGCTCCTCTTCCGTATGGACCTCTACGAGCACCTCCATCCCGAGAATGTATGCCGCGTTCAGGAGTTTCTCGAGGTCCGGCAGGCATGCACCGGCGACCAAACAGGCGGCCTTGGCACCGGCCTCTGCGGCCTCCGCCAGCTGCAGTTCGTGGACGATAATGTCCTTGTAGATGATAGGGGGTGCTGTGCTCGGGTCCTCTCGGTGAAAGTATCTCCAGTGGCGCGCAAAGTCTGATAGACTTGCACAGTCTTGATCGTAGAGTTCCGAATCGACGCTAACCATAATCCCGTCGAGTCCAAATTTGCTTCCAAGTGGTATTTCCGCTCTTAGATCCGAAAGTATCTCGGCAGCGGCGTACATATTCAAGGCGTGAAACTCTCGCGCAGGTTCAGAGGTTGCTGAACGTCGCTTGAGGTCGACCACCACGGAGAGACGACCGCGACGTCTTCGCAACTTGGCACGGATATCTCGCGACGGTGCCTCTGACATGTAGCTTAATCGAAACGACAGGGGCTCTCTATTGCTCAGTTCATCGCGCACGTACTCGAACTTGCGCATGACGTCCTTTTCGAGCGCACCAGCAGGCAGCCAGTCCACTAGCTCCTCCTGTTGCGCCGCAAGGGGCTCTGTCATCATGAGGCTGCCTCGCTCTTGTCCAGCTCGCAAAGAACAAGTTCGCTTATGGAATCGTATCCGAAAACACGCTCCGACACCTTTGGGGTCTGTTGGACACAGCGTTACGCAGTGTCGGTGTGCTTTCCGGGCAGGCCGAGCTCCGACCAGACCAGCGCTGGTAACCGCAAAAGCAGGTGAGGCTCGGTGTTGTAAGGTGTTCATGAGGCTGCGTGCACAGTCATACGCTCTTGAGCGACATAAAATACCCGCTACAATGTAGCAAGGAAGCGCGTTCGCTTGTCAGGTCCCACACAAGCGTGCGACCGGGTCGTTTCGTTCTGCAATGAAACGCGTCAAGCCAGGCGCCTCGTGGCGAGCATGACGCCCACAGCTGGAGCGAGGAGACCGTCTGTCGCGTTTCCAGTGCGCTTTTCAGGAGCCGTGGATCCCGCTTTCCGTCTCGCTTGTAGAACGTTCATAGAACCTTTGAGAACAGGAGAGTTTGTATCTGTACGTCTGGTAGGCTGGTGGCCTATGCGGTAGATGCCGTACTTTGTGCAAGGGAGTGCGCGAACGTACGTCGCGGTAGCCACCAGCGGGACCGGAACACCGGCCTCTACTGCTGGCTCTCCGGTAAGTCTTGACTTGGGACCACGTTCGTGGCATGCGTACCGGGCACAGAACGGGGAAGACAACTGCCCCGTCCACCGACGAAATGAAGCAGGTGCAGTTTGTTCAGAGCAGTCAGCGCCAACGCATGCAACGGACGCGGTTCCTGATTCTATTTGGAGTCGTCTGCTATGGAAAGCGCCAACCACAGCGACAAGACGTCACACAGGCGAGGAAACTAGCGGAAGCGTATTCGGAGCGTTCCTCGCAAGCGGAAGCGACCAGCGAACACCGTGGCAGTCCGCAGCGGCACTGGCACTATTCTCTGAAACGTTGCTGCTGGTTGCCAGCACCGATGCAATGTCCATCTGGATCGCTGAGCGCATACTTCAGCCGGTTAGCCACTTTACGGACCAAGAATTACAACTTTCACGATATGGTCGAATTCGACAGGCTCTGTGGGGCCCATCGTGCCCATCTCGGCTCTCTGGAATCGGCCTTAGTGCCAGTATTGCACTGCTCACGGAGAAGGGCATTGTGCTGCTGCTGACCCTGTCGGTGAAGGACGCCCCGGCGAGCCCCGAGGAAGCACTGCGCCCATGGTGGAAACTCGCTGACGACGACGCAGCTGTAGAGGTAGACGATTGGCGTCCAGATAAAGCTGACGGGGGTGCTATCAGCGGCATCCAGCCAAGTGCCGAGGCGCGGAACACGTCACAGGCGCAGCCTCTGGACGAGTCCCTGCACACTGATCATATTCGGTGCACTTGGACGCTTGCTTTGGAACATGTCGCATCGGTGGCATTGTCGGTTGCCAAGGAGGACGCCTCTTTGACGTCGCATGCACTAGCGATGACAGCATGTCCAGCGGGGGTGATCGTAGCCAGCGCAAGCGGCTGGGTCGAGTGCATCAGCTGGAACGCGAGCACCATATGGAAGGTCGAAATCTTTGGGGAGACCCTCACAGACGAGCAGCTACTCCTCGAGGATATTTCCATTTCCTCTAGAGAGGTACACGTGCACTACGATCAACAGCTGCGTTTAGGAGTCCTGTGTTTCCAGCAACAATGGTTGGTGCTCCTCCAGCTCGATTGTGGAGGATACTGTCGACCACATTGTGCAGCCCCGAGCGTTCGTTTCTATCGATATCCTGGTTTATGTTGCGTCGCCTTGGAGCCGCGGCACGGACTCATTGGTTTAGGCATGGCAGACGGCAGTGTTCGTGTGCACCACCTGGAGTCCATGGCGCTCGAGTCGGTTTGCTCGGGCGCTCCGGGGCAGCAGCACGCTGCCCAAGTCACTCGACGCGTCAGGTCACTTTCCTGGGCCCCAGACGGTGAGGCTTTCGCACTCGCCTGGGATGAGCGAGGCCTGGCGATATGGAGTCGCCACGGCTGTCGACTGTTCAGCTCCAGCAGCTGGATAGGACCGCAGTCGCAGTCGCAGTCGCAGAAACACCAGTCTGCAGTTGCGGTTCCCGCTACTCCCGAGCAGGACCCGCTACGTGTCCGTTCAGTGCACTGGCATCCTACAGGATTATCGATTTTTGTACAGTTTGCAGGAGAGGCTCCGAACGCGAACGCAGCGCTCTTTGGCGTACTTCCTCTGCTGCGCCTGACGGGAGAGTTTGGAGGCTCCAGTGTCTGGGAAGGTAACCGCATCTATCCAACCGCATGTGCTGTCACGGACGATGCGGTGGGTATCGTCTCTATCCAGCGGGAGTGTGCAGATTACCGAACCTTAGGTGCACAGGTCGCACAACTATTGCTCCAACAGTGCGCTGAAGGTGTTGTGCATGGGCGTCGCTCCACGGCTACCGGGTGGCACTGGATGACGCTTGACGAAGCGTATTTGCGACGAGCCTGGCCGATTCGCCATGTTGCCTGGCAGGCTGCGTCATCGTTTCTCGCGGTTTCTGGAACAAGTGGGGTAGCGCTCTGGAACCCTCAGCGTCGACGCTGGCGCTGGACGGAGCCAACTGTACGCGGTGCAGCGGGCATCTGCATCGGCCTCGCTTGGCTGGGGCCGTTCCTGCTAACAGTTTGGCGAGAAGATGCACCCTATGAGCTTCTCAAAGAAGAACGTTTCAGGTACTATGCACCTACTAACGTGCTTGCGCAAATCGATGATGCCGACTCGAGAATGTCGGCACGGAAGACGAGTTCTTATACGCTTCGTGTTTTCCATCGCAGTAAGCTAGGTGAAGAGCGGTTATCGAAACCGCTGCGTTTCCGCCACCGTCCTTTGAAGATTGATGTCCTAGAGTCCGGAATCGTATGGGTATACAATAGCGACTCTGTGATGCGAGTCTACAGGTTCAGCTGGGAGCAGCGGCGGCCTTGGAGCAGTTCCGTAGACTGGCGCTTTGTCCATTCTCTGCCTCTTCGTGTGGACTACGGCATCCAGCAGACCAGTGTTGACGGAGAGTGGCTCGAATCCTTTCGAGTGCTACCTTCACGGGTCCTGTCGCAGGCCGGAGAAACAGAGCACGCTTTTCTGCTTCCATTCGGTGCATGGCCTGGCTCGATTCTGCTGAGTAAGCCTCACAGAGCGGCTACAGAAACCGCAGATTCGCTGGCGAGCTCGCGAGCTGACCAGCCGTTTTCGACGCAGCATTCGCCACCGTCTGCTGACTCGGGCAGCACGACGAGTCCTTTGGACGCGAGTCGCGAACACAGCGCACTGTCTCAGGCTCCGGACGGCATTCCCCGAAGCATGCTCCTAGTCCTAGGCAGTCGTGGGACACTGTTTATTGTGGATCCCCTGACCCAAGCAGAGGACGTGCTTGCGAGCGCGGTCATCCGTTACTGGTTCACCGCTGACTTGCGGAAACGACACTCGGTGCCTCAGCCTGCGCTTTGGGTCAGCACAGCAAACGGAGTCTATGCCATGAGCAGCGCACGTTTCACACTGCGACATTGCATCGAGTTTGATGCGGAAACCTTTCTATGTGGTATGATGAGCTCCATCGATGCCCTGGTCGGGGTCACGGCAACTCGTGTGCGCTACTGGGACCTTGCCGACCTTGACGGGCAACCGTTTCTCTACGAGGCATCCCTGAAAGCGTGGCCCGTACTCCCGATGATCCTGAAATTGCTGTTAGAAGATGGTGCTGACGATCTCGGCGTCACACACGTTGCTTTGCGAAACGCCCAGCAGCCGCAGTTCATGGATGCGCTGGAATGGCTCCTGTATCGCACAGCAGTAGCGGAGTCGAAACCAAAAGGGGACGACCAAGAACAGCTTTCCCTGCGTGTCGTGCGTATGCTTCGCAAGTTCGGTGAATACGAGGACATTGTGGTGCACTGCGCTCGCAAAACCGAGGCATACAAGTGGCCGTCGCTTTTTGCGCTGGTTGGCGAACCCACTGCCCTTCTTGAACAGTGCTTCCTCAGTGGCCGCCTGCGTACGGCAGCTTGTCTGCTCATTGTGCTTCAGGAGCTTCACGGATTGCAAGCGAGTGCCTTTCAAGCGCTGCGACTGTTCCAGGCTGCATTGAGTTGTGAGGATGACGCACTCGCCAGGGAACTGATGGGTTACCTGGCTAGGATATCCGCTGATGAAGTCATGTCATCCGGGAGTTGTTCCGCTCGCGAACATGCCTCAGCACACATTCCGCAAGGCGGAGCTGCCCGTTCCGAGAAACGAGACCACACCGCAGGGCAGAGCGCCTCGCGTGCTGGGAAAGTCTCCGGTCAACTCGTAGAATCGGGAGTGGATCACCAGTTTTTCCGAATGGCGGAAACGTCGTTGTTTACGTACGCAACGGAACTGCTCTGGCGATTCGAGCTCTATCGGCTGTGTGTGCTTGCTGAGCGGTTGGGTTTCTCGCTGACCGAGTGGTTGCGTCGCAACTCCACCAGTCACCGCGAGTTTCGCGACTTGTACCTGGGTATCACTTCAGCACGGCAACAGTTCCGGGTTGGTACGCCATCATCAGCAGCCGTCCAGCGCGCCATACTGGATATCCAGCATGCACGAGAAAAGCAACATGTCCTGTTATCGGAACTCGAGGCGACCCGGCGAAGACTGCAAGCTCTCAACCCGAGTCTGGAACATGCAGCCAAGAACGTGCAGAAAACTGCCGCTGCTGTTGATCATTGTAGGAATGATCGCGATGATCATGGAAATGATGTTGGCACTGGCACTGATCACACCACTGGTATGCGTTGTCGCCATGACTTTGCCGCTGACGCAGCAACTGCCTTGGCGATAAGCATTCCATCGGTGATCTACCTGAAACGACTCGCGCAGGCCGCGTACGACGTGGACTATCCCAGTCTCGGGCTCATTCTTGATACTCTTTTGCTGCATGGGCAGCGAATTTACCTGGTACTCCAAAGCCATCCTCATTACCAGGAGCCATACCTGCTTGCACTGCGCAAGTTTGATGAACCAAGTATGAGCGCATTGCTAGGGGCGCTTCAGCAAGCGCTCTAGTTTTGCGGTGTCTTGGAGATACCAGGTTGCGCGTATCTTGGCACCGTTCGCGCACTGGCATACCATGACTGTCTAAAGCTTGCACTGGTACGAGCAGAGCACATCGACGGTCAGGTTCAGTTGCATCAGACACGGGTCCTTCTGGGAACAGCACGCGCTCGGCAAACGAATCCGATTACCCGAGACTGCTCCAAAGGCTGGGGATATGGTCTCTGAACCCAGTCTGGGACGTTGTTTGCATAGTGGTGTGCGGCTCGAGCGCAAACCTGCACTCGCTCGAGCGAAACCTAGCGCAGCCACCGAGCCTGTAAAGAATACCTCAAGGCCGCAGGTTCTCCATCCAGAAAAAAAAACGTCGAGACGAAAGCCATCGAAGAGGTGCACTTCGCGGGCTGCTTGCCTAAGTGAGTTCGTTTGTTCTTGCGTTCTGCGTATGAGCTACCCTCGTCCATCCTTGTCGCGAGATGCAGTGCCTTCTTGGATACCCTGCGCGGGACAACGACTCGGATACGAGATACCGAGTCCTGTGCACCGACCTCGATGAGTGCAGGTCCACCGACGGTTGTATGAGCACCGGGTGTGCCCATTTCGAGACGAACGACCACAAGTTTAACGTTCGGTCATTGTTGTTGTCCTCGGGTGACGCGAGCTGACGTTCCGAACTTGTGTCCACCGGCGCTTGAGTGCCTCATGAGTATTCCGCCTCGAATCCAGGTATCTTCCTGGGCGCTGGGATTCCGGCGAGGTACGAATGACAAGGAGTGCTGTACAGATAGTGCAGGCAGGTCTCTCTCTTAGAGGAACCTGTGGCAGCACATTCGCGAAGCAGCGTTGTTCATTGTGGCTCTTCAAAGGCACACGTCCGTTGCGGGCGATAACGAAACGAGACTCGTTTCACTATCGTACGCATCGTTCGACACCTGTGACGTCAGTTGTGCTCCATTGCAGCTCGCCAGGCGCAAGACATCACCGCGGGTAGAAAGCACGCTGATATTAAGAAAAAAGTGGCAAGCTTCCAGAAGCGCTCTCGTGACTGCAGCACGCTGCGACGCTACAACACGATGCGCCCTGCTCTCTGCGAAACGATCCATGAAGAAAATAACTCAAGCCTCACCAATTGCTTTTCTGGCAACAGACACATAGATACTCAGGAGCAAGAGTGCCGCTTTGCTATGTTGAGAGCATCATCCTGCTGAGGTGTTTTCTATAACCAAGACCAATCACGTCGCGTTCTTTTCCCTTATACGCTTCAGCGTGCAGCCGACGACGAATATGTATCCGAGAACATTCACGTTCTAGTCCACTTCTTTTCCCTAAATACTGGAAAGCGCTGCTGACAAAAAATCTCTATCCTAGCATATCAAGATTAAGTCTGTTCTTCTCCCTGTATGCTGTACAATGCTACGGAACCGGACACTGTGTCCGAAAACACTCAATTCCGCTTGTTTTCCCTGTATGCTTGATAGCGCTTCTGAAGAAGCGATGCACATTCCGTTGGCGTCAGTGCCGGATTTGCTAGCTGCTCCTCGATCTGGAATTCCATGATTTCCCCAAGCAGAGGTCCCACGGGCAGTCCAGGAAGTAAACGACGTACTGCGTGACCATCAAGAAGTGGTTGCAGCTCGCAAGCTCGATCCAAGCCGGTCTCCTTGATCTTGTCACGAAACACGAGATACTGCTGCACGATGGGTGTCTCTGAAGCGGTGGACTCTGTCGAAGCAGCTGCGCTAGCCATTGATGCGCCAGAATCGAGCCGCTCGTCCAAAGCCAGCTGAAGGAGCAGCGCTGCTTGCCACCAGGAACCAAGCGATCGAATCAGGAGTCCTACTTCAACCCGACAGGATCGCTCATTCCAAGCGAGCGGCTGCAGCACGAGTGTCCTAATCTTGCTGCACGCGGATAGCATGCTGAGAATCGCTTTCTTCTTCTGTTGTTGTACGCGCAGCGCATCATGCAGTATGTAAAACACAACAGAGCAGCGTTGATCCCTTTTGATTACATAGGAGATATCGAACAAGGGACTGAGGCAGGCTCCCAGAAGTAGCATCTGTCGAGTTCCGTCCTGCTGCCAAAGTTCAATACCCTCCTTGAGCCAAACGCTACCGAAGCGCTCCAGTCGCTGCACTCGCGTGAGTGCAAGCTCTGTCCAACGGTCGGGATAGGCGGATTCAGGAATCGACGGCGGCAGCGGAAAGAGGCACTTTGCCAGGCCCATGTCAAACAACAGCGAAAGTGCCATCACGGGTTGCGGGCCTCCCAACATCAGTTCCAGCTCCGTTGCGATACGCTCGCGACTCACCTTGCTGAGGAGCGCCTCTCGAACCCGGGGGCTAGAGGCCGCCTCCAGAACCTCCGGTACGACGGTGAAGCCGAATCGACTTGCAAAGCGAACTGCTCGCAAGGCTCGCAAAGGGTCCTCCAAGAAAGTCGTCAACGGTGGCAGGGGTGTACGGATCAGCCCGGCAGCCAGATCCGTAAGCCCCATCCGAGTCCAGTCTTCCACCTGCTTCGTGTTGATGTTGTAGAAGAGGGTATTGATCGTGAGGTCCCTGCGAAAGGCGTCCTCCTCAGGGGTGCCGATCGCCATCGAGGGAATACGCGAGTCGGCAGCATACGATTCCTTTCGCAGGTTCACAAAGTCGATCCAGTGATCAAAGAGACGCATACGGGCAGTCTCTAGGTGCTTGCTTTGCGCAGGGTTCACGCGGATCACGTGAACGGACCCTTGCTTCTGACCGCGCTCAGCGAGGAAAGCGTCTACGCGCTCTGCAAACTCCCTTCCGAGCATGTTGTCGAGTGCGATATCAAGGTCTATCTGGTCTGCGCAGATACCGAGCAACTTGTCGCGAACCCAGCCTCCGGCGACTCGCAGCGTGCAGCCAAGGCGATAGGATGTATTCACTTCGAGCAGCAGAGAGAAGATTTGTTGTTCAATAGAACTGAGCTCGATCTGCACGAGCAACGGACGGTTCAAGTTCCGTTCAGTTCCTGAAACACGTTGCATTGGGCGGGTTTGGTTTTCGAAGGCAGCGAGACACCGTAGTTGCAACCAGGTCTTCCGGAACCGATGAGCGCTTCTGGTTGCTATGGAACTACACAGGAGACGCTTTCGTGGAAGATTGTGGAGAGACAAGTTGCGGAACCCCGGTATGAGGAAGCAGCACTGCGTTGTATGCGTCTCGCGATGAACTGGTATGCTAAAAGCGGTATCACGGAAGACCCACGCCACGACTCGTGGCGTTTGCTTCGGTAGCGACAGCACCTGCCGCTGCTGATGCTGCTGCTGGTGCTGTGCGTTTCGTAGTAAAACGCTTGAAATGAACGGAACGACTCGGGTGGGTAAGCCACGCAGCACACGAGTCGTAGCCACTGCGTGTGTCTCCTCAGAGCGGTACTCGCTATGTTTGGTTCTCGGCCAAGAGATGTTTCCGCTCACCTGCTGAGGATTCAAAGGTGTTTCAGGTCGCCGGGGGACCAACTGAGAGCTCAGCGTTTCCGTGAACCGAGACACGCCTCTCTTGGGGCTCGTCCAAACGCTGTTTCCACTGGCCTGCTGCAGAGCCAGAGGTGTTTGTGCTCGTTGAATAATCGCTCGGGCCAGTCTCCCTCTGGAACCGCTGCTATCTGTGCCGCTTTCCAAACGTTGCAACGCTCTACCCAGAGCAGAGTGCATTCAAATTGCTCACGAACTAGCCCGACTGCCGGCCCAAACAAGCCCAGAGAACAGCAGAGCACAGGGAACTCTTGACGGCATTCGAGCCGTTGGCCTTGACCCGTTTCCAGCCGCGACATCCACCGTTGGCTTTCAACGCCTGGACAAACGGACGTTTTGAGCACTGGACGTTTCAGGCACCCTTGGGATCGTTCACGAGCACGTAGACCTTTTGACACGAATAAAAGGCTTCTTAAGCGCGGAACTTGTCAAGCACATTCGTACTCGGTCACGAGGAAACACAACCTCTCTCTGAACACAGAGTTTTAGAAAGAAAGGAGCTTTGCGACCGTTTTGCTTCATTCCCCCGGACTTTACACCGAAGTGTACTGCAGACCAAGCTCCAAATAAGTTTCCCGTCGGACAGTGCGCTTGCAGCCTCCGAGTTACGCTTGCTATTGGGCGTATTACTCGCACAACGCTTTCACGAACGACTCGGTTGCGCAGCAGCAGGTACTTTTGAGGTCTGCTCGCTCGTACGCACTGGGTACGTTGAACGAGCCGCTCGGTTGGGGATAACATCTGCGTTAGCGCGCTGCGACTAGTTCGTACCTGTCACTGTCCTCTGTTGCACATTATTTTCTGGTCCTGTTGGGCCACCCGTAACGCGACGCTACCAGATGCGTCTGTATGCCCTAACGATACTGCGAAGACGCAGTGATGAAACCGAGCCGACGCTTCTGAGCGCTGCCTACGAACTAAGCGACTTTAACTACTTCCAGCGGAGTAGCGTACGCGAGTTTGCTGCCTTCTTTGCAAAACTGATTGCGAAGCGAGTCACACTCGGAGAGCGCCTATCTGTGGATCACGAGAACTACGTATGTTACGCTTACGCTCGTGTGAATGGCGTGATCGCAGTTGCGCTATGCGATGCGGAATATCCACAACGCGTTGCATTTAGTCTCCTGGGGCAGGTCCTGGATGAGTTTCGCCGAACCTTTCCCGAGTCGCAGTATCTCCAGGTACCTGCAGAAGCGATCCAAGTACGAGAGTTTCCGTACCTCGCGGATCGTCTCCAGAGGTACCAAAATCCCGCGGAAGCGGATCCTCTAATGCGGATCGAGAAAGATCTCGATGAGACGAAATCCACCCTGCATCAAACTATCGACAGTATACTGGAGCGCGGCGTCAAGCTCGATCAGTTGGTGGACAAGAGTAACGATCTTTCATTGCAGAGCAAGATGTTTTATCGCACGGCACGGAAACAGAATAGCTGTTGTAACCTGTCGTAGGTGCAGTTGGTTTCGAAGAATGAGCAGAATACGCATCATGGTTTGCTGAAGGTGAGCGCCGTATGAACCTCACCTAGAATAGACCGGCAATGATGCTTGCAGGTCACTGGCCTTCTTCTCCGAGGAATGCCGTTGAGCGGCATGCTCTTTCCGAAACCGCAAAATCTGCACAGGATCGACGCTTGCCCGTTTCTCGCGTTGATTCCTGCTAGAAGCTGTATTTTCTTCCAAGTATGCGCTGTTGGCCCATTACGCGCACGAGCACAACAGCGCTGTCGCAGTGGACTGCAAAAGCGCCCGAATTGTTTGACACGTCGAGACTCGAGAGCTGCTCGGAAGGATTGGCCTCGTCGCTTTGTGGAAGTATATACGCGCATGGCGCTGCCGTGCCTGTGTACTCGGTGCTTATGATACCGTGGTGCAAAACGCAAACTGTAGCTGCATCCCCGGCATGAGATGCATGTGTGCGAGCCCTGCATAGGGAATCTGTTGCCGAAGAATGAGCGGCACTCGCAGTGCGTGCAGCAGCACTTGTATTTCAATCGTTTCCAATATAGATGAGCATGCGTCTTTTGAAGTATGCTCTTTACCAGGGACGTCTGTTCGCTATCGAGGTGCGCGCTGCGAAGCATCTTATGACCAGGTTCGTGCAGAAGGAGCATGTCCCTTGTCGGAGCGCATGCGGGCATCCCATGACGACGCAAGCGGGCGAGCTTGCGTCTGTAAGAATCTACTCCTGGGAGGTGTCCACTGACTTGCCCAGCGATGAACACCTCGGAACGACCATGTTGTTATGGCGTATCCAAATCCGCTACAGCTGCAAGAATGGAACGTGCTCAGGAAAGTCGTATCTCGCAACTGTCCGAAAGCGTCAACAGCCGAGTTGAGAACTGCATCCGGATGCGCGCTGTGCACAAATAAAAGTATGAGTTGTTTCGTGCGAAAAAGCTTCAATCGCAGCTCTTTCGTAGCAAGTCTCTGGTAGCGTCTACAATGACGTCAGGGACGCAATCCCCCCTCAGAGACGCTACGCAGTAGCCAGCCGGCTCCGCGACTGCAGCTGAAGATTCCACACACTTCATATGCGTTTCTCACGGCGTAGTGGATTAGTCTCCCTCTGTTACACCAGAGGCGACGCAGCGGCTTTCCGGCGGTTGCACCTGAGCCGGGCCATAATTCCCGTAGATCGGCAGTACGAACTGCTACTCGCCAATTCACGATAAATGTTTTGGGTCATCCGAACGCTACAAGGGTTTCCGGCGAAGCAGCACGTGAGGCATCGTGAACTGGATCATCCGATCTGAACGCATGATCGATCACTGCGAAAGCCTCGAATAGTACAGCGTCCAGGTCACTCGACAGGCATCAGCTTCACGCTCGAATTCAAACCGGATCAGGTGTGTTACATAGACTGGTATCGTGCCGAAGCATTCTTTCAAAAAACCATCATCAGTCTCTGGGATATCACGAACAGCGCTTTGCTATGTACAGTGCGCAAGATCATCATGGAAACGAGCCGTTGTACTGGATACGCTACGCAGGTCATGCTCAGAGTTTCGTTCGTGAAGTTCATGCCTCGATGATCGGTTGCGCTGACGCACCGCTGCGAGGCTAGGCAGAATCAGCAATCCCGCCACCGGCGAAACGCTGCTTGCTCCTCAACGGCGGCTTAATGGGTAGCCATCGCAAGCGCGATGAGGTCGGTACCTCGGTGATCGGTGGTGTCCATGCTCCCCGGGCGAGGCTCTGCAGATGCAGCGACGCCGCCGCTTGCTCATTGCACTGTGCTCTGTAGAACGCACACCTTTGCTCCTTCAACAGGAATTCCAAGAGAGCCCAAAGACTGCATTTCACAGCGCGTACGCTTCACCGATCGGAACGACAACCAGTCAGGATTGCGTCCTGGAGATGAGCGCCAACCTCGGTGCTCCCTGCAGGCACGCACCAAAAGCTGCATCAAGATGACGGTTCATAGTCTCGCGAGAGGTCTATGCCCGTACCCTCCAGATGCACATTCGTCAAGCGTATTCGTCTCGTGGATGATGACCCAGATGACCTCGCACCGGGTCGAGCGCGCCGTTTCAGCTGGGGTGGTCGCTGTGCACCGGTCGGTGCCAGAGCAGCTCGCACAGCCTCATGATTGCTTCCTTGCTTCAGACCGCGCTGGAGCAAGTAATCGTACACAACGCTGGAATCTGGAATTGGAATACTTTGCCAGAGTTTGCGCACTTGTTCACTTATGCGGACGTACAGCGTCGGATCATTTGGGAACAGAATCACTTCCTTCGTGTGTTCGCTGGGACGAAACGCGAGTATCAGCGGCGGGTTCCGCTCATATGCCAGTTCTCGAATATCTCGCAAGGCGTCCCGGTATGAGTCCTGCAGTTCCGAAACTGGAATACCTTCTACCGAAGTTTTGAGCAAGTTCAGCAGATCATCGCGGTTACGCAAATAGTATTTCGAGCGCCAGCGCCAGCGCCCGTCCGACTCCAGTAAGACGCGGGGGTTCCCGACCAAGTTCACCCACAGCTCCGAGTCTCGTTGCAAGCGTATCTGCAGGGCTTCCTCTATCTCTTCAGGTGAAACTGGTCTGAGCTCTTTTTTTAGATACCGTAAAACCTTGTGGAGCTGCGCACCGAGCGGTTCACTTGAAAAGGGACCCGCAACGACTTCGCCCGCAGCAGGCGGGTTGATATCGCCGTCTCCGGGTAGTGGGGTGCGGGTCAACTGCGTCATCGGCGTCAGCCGCTTAATCTACAGCGATCAGTATACAGCTGATGAGATTGACGGCCCAAGTAGGGTTCTGTGGAGTGCGGTTCCTTCCTGAAGCCCCGGAAGCTCGAGAGACGCCTCGCCACACCCGCGCTCGGCGGTACTCGAGTGCCCTGAGTGATACCAACCACCACCACAGTCAGTGTGTGCGTGTGTGTGCAGCGTCCAAGTCAACGTCAACTGCACTTTGGATCGCTCCACTTGATCCACAGCCAGAGTTCTTGAACGCTGGCACGTGTCGGCACCCGAACCGCCTCAAAGGTCCAGCGAACGCTGCTGTGGCTTTACGAAGCCGGCGCTCGGCGAAACGGAGCGCTGCCCGCCAGCGTACCAGGCGAACGGCCTTTTTCAACGGGATTTGCTGCTGAACATACGTTGTCTATCCTTTACGCTTCGCTGTTGCGTGCCTTGAGCTGCATTCTGACGATGCGGTGGTTGTCGTCAGGTTGGCAGCGGCTAGTCCATAGCGCATTCTCGAGGAGGTTCGGAAGTGTTTCGGGTAAAACCGGTAAACTTGCCGCTTCTCGCTTGCCGGTGCTGGCTGCAACCGTAACCACGCTGAGCCTGTCCTACTACTGGGTGCAGCGGGAACGTCTCGTGAGTCGTCAGTGGTTCCTTACAAACCTCGTTGATGTTCCAAGTGCAAAAATTGGGTACCCCGTGCGAGCTAGTTGGAGTGAGGGTCCCGACACAAACGCAGCCGCAGTGCACTCTTGGCGTCTGCTCGAAGAAAAACTGCGACGTGAGGAGCGGCGACTTCATGGACCTTCTCCAACGTTTCAGATATACACTGCTGCTGATGGTAAGAGGAGCGTCACGTTCACATTGCGCCTTGACGACCCGAAACCGCAACAACCGCATGTTCGCCGTGCTGCTCCCGGTGATGACTTGCTTGCGGCGTTTGCTACCGTGCTAGAAGCTCTACAGGAACTCCAAAAGTCAACGACAGACAAACAGCCAGGTAAGGATGAGACACCTGCCTATGCGGTCTCTGTGAGTGCTCAGAGCTCTGCAACGTCGACGACCGTAACCGCACGATGTCCAGAGGGTCAGATGCTGCATGTCTTTCTGCCGCACGTGGGCAGCTTTGCCGCAGAGCTTTGCTACTCGAAACCAGCGGATCAGGGCGCACTCAGTGATCAGGAGATTACCGCACTGGTCGAGGCGTATCGCATCGTCGCACGAGGACTCAGCAGTGCTGGACTCGAGTTCGCTACCGGTAACGGAGACAGGGCATCATCGGCAGCCTCTGGAGGCGCGCCTCCATCAAAACGACCCTGGAGACGCTCACGGGATGACGTTAGTGTGCGGATTGTACAGGAAAAATTGGAAGCGATGGGCGTGGATGTTTACTTACCGAGCGCATTCCGGCCCAGAGAAGGTGCCGATGAGGAGCCGCCCGCCGCAATCGACTGGACGACACTTGCCGGCTACGATGACATCAAACAGCACATCGAGGCATCGCTGGTGCTCCCGCTGCGACACCACGAGGTCTATGACGCAGTCGCCAAGGGTACGCGGCGGATGTTCAGCCCGAATCGGCCTCGTGCAGTGCTTTTTGCTGGGCCTCCGGGCTGTGGGAAGACCTCCACAGCGCGAATCATTGCGGAGCAAGCAGGAGTCCCTTTTATCCATGTGACCCTCGAAGCCGTTGTATCGCGCTATTACGGTGCCTCGGAGAAGCAGCTTTCAAGCATTTTCGACCTGGCCCTCGAGCTCGGTGGTGGCGCCATCCTTTTCATAGACGAAGTCGACGCTCTGGGTACTTCTCGAGATCGCAGCGACATGCACGAAGCGACGCGTCGAACGCTGTCCGTCCTCTTGCGACGACTAGACGGTCTGCATCAAGATACTGGGAAGCGTTTGCGCATGCGCAGTTCTTTGTATGATGAGCAGCCGTTCGGTCCGCCGACGTCGTTGGCTCCACCGCCACTGGGCTCAACCGAGTACGCAGCCACAGATGCTGACGGCTGGTTTGTCGTTGTCGCAGCCACAAATCGTATGCAGGATCTTGACCCTGCGCTCTTGAGCCGATTCGATGTGGTGCTGGAGTTCCCTCTTCCTGACTTTGAGACCCGCCTGTCCATCTATGAAATGTACGCCAAGCAGCTGAAACCTGATGATGTTCGAAAATTAGCGGCCGCCACGGAGGGCTTTTCGCCGCGCGCGATCCACGACAGTTGTTTGGCTGCAGAGCGCCTTTGGGCAGCGGGGATTATTCGCGGCGAACATGCTCGCAACAGCCTTCCCGACGTTAACGCGTACCTGGCAGCACTAGAACTCCGCAGCGAGCGTTCGTATCCAGGAGCGAGCTCTGGTCGCGCACCTCGCCCAGGACTCTGTGATGGTCCAAGTTCTGATGCGGCACAGTACATTCATATGCCGAACTGTCGGTACACTCCACAGGCAGTGGATCAGGTCTGAGACGTTTTCGGTCCGGCAGTACGCATCGCGCCTGAGCACTTGTCGAGCTGGTGGTGGTGGTGGTGGTCGTCGTCGTCGTCGTGGTGTATCCCGTCGGCTGCGGATCAGTTGTGGGCATTCTCGCGCATCGACTCATGTCGGATTCATATAGAACGGATCCATTAACTCTGTCGCACACTCTAGCGTTTGGGCCTCGTTCCCTGGTCATGAATACCAGCACTTGCGGGTATTTTATGCAACTGCTCCCGCTTTCCTATCCCTATCTCTGACTTTAAATACGCTGGTG
>Ga0078972_1001040_pt1 | contig 110455 bp, 112 predicted proteins | sample YelNatPaOPGAMG01_FD_67568 | JGI IMG/M metagenome (GOLD analysis project Ga0078972, IMG submission 67568) | Hot spring thermophilic microbial communities from Obsidian Pool, Yellowstone National Park, USA - OP-RAMG-01 (SPADES assembly) (version 2) | ecosystem: Environmental > Aquatic > Thermal... | reverse complement strand
ATGCGTTCCGAGAGGCCGGATATATTGGCGCGACCGATTCCTTCCAAAGGATCAAGTCAAAGACATAGGTCAGCGTCACGAGCCTTACGATGTGTCCTTGGGGGACAAAGAACACAACAGGCAGAACCCTGTCACCAGGGTTTCAGAGGGGGAGGTTTGTCTCGATACCAAAAACGAGGGAGCCGGGATCCCACTCCAGGAAAAAGTCAGCGAAAGGTCTTTCAGTAGAATGGCTTACGAAGCCGTACAAATTGTTTGACCACGATGACTTAAATGAGGACAAGAAACATCTTGACATTCTGCACTGACCATATATTCTGCACTGACCATATATTCTGCACTGACCATATATTCTTCTGAGGAGCCGATTTTTTTGCGGCCGTTGGCCTTGGCCCACTTGAAGGCGAACTCGGCGATCCGGACCGACCCCGGCCAGGTGATCACCTTGAGGCACTGCGCCACCTCGTCGGAGACCATATGCTCGATGGCGGCGTATGAGTCCTCGGTGTTCTCCCGGAAGGTCAGGATGTCGATCTTGTCCCAGGGGCGTTTGAGAACCGGGATGAGCCTGGCCGGCCTGACGTTGGCGTACAGGTCGAACATCTTCCTGAGCGTTACGTTGGCGCTCTTGTGGCCGGTGCCGATCGGGGTGGTCGTTGGACCCTTGATGGCGATCTTGTTCTTCGCGATCGACTTGATCGTCTTTTCGGGGAGAAGGGTCCCGTGTTCATTCAGGCAGTCGAGGCCGATCTCCTCGTACTCCCAGACGATTTCCACTCCGCTGTGGTCGAGGACCCTCCGGGTCGCCTCGCAGATCTCCGGCCCGGTTCCCTCGCCGGGGAGCATCGTGATGACATGTTTTCCCATCGCTTGAAACCTCCATTCGTAAGTCTTAAGTCCAAGTGTGTCCCTGATCCTTTCCTCATTGAAAGGAGGACTCCAGCTGTAAAAGCAAAAAGAATGCCTGAATCATGGTAAACTGCAAGTTGCCGTTGAATAACAGAAACAATAAAAATTTCTCCTTTCCCCCCTCCGGGATGTGTGAAAACGTATCGATGAAATCGCACGGAGAGATCCGGGATGTGCGAAAACGCATGGGGGGGAGGGGGAGCGGGGGGGGCCGGAACCGGGGGGTTTGGATATGGTATAGTGGAGTGAAAAGAGTCCCGGCTGTCGGCCGGGTGTTCTCCCAGCGAAAGGACCCCCCATTTCTGCATTGACCGGCAACCTCACGGGACTCAAGGCCAGCCAGCTCAAGGCCCTCTCGCGTCTTCACGGCCGCAAGGTCGCCCCCGGGCTCTGGATCGCGCCTGAGACGGCCCGCCAGGTGGCGCTTCTGAGCCACGAAACCGGTCGGCAGATCGCTCTTTTGATCACCCGGGAAGGAAGCGTGGCCATGGTCGTAGTCGGCACCGCCCGGGAGGTCTATCTCTCGGATCTGCCCCCTTCCCGCTCCGGTGGTCGGTCCCTGCGGGGGCTTCGGATGGTTCACACCCATCTGCAGGGTGAACCTTTGTCCCAGGATGACTTAAACGACCTGGCACTCCTTCGTCTCGATGCCATGGTCGCGATCCTGGTGAACAGAGACTCGGGCCTGCCCGACAAGCTCTGCATCGCCACGATCGACCCCGACCCGGAGGCCGATCCTCCCTGGATCGTCGACCCTCCCCGGGCGGTGGGACCGGAGGCGCTCTCTTCGGACGGCCGGGTCGAGGCCCTTGAGGAGGAGCTTGCCCGAAGTCTCTCCGCCGCCACGAAAAAAACAACGGGTCAGGAGCGGGGTCTCCTCGTTTCCGCCTCCTCCGCCTCCGTCTTTGATCAGGAAGAGGCCTTGGCCGAGCTTGCCGAACTTGCCAGGTCCGCCGATGTGGATGTCCTGGGCATCGTCCGCCAGAGGGTCGCCCGCTACCATCCGACGACGCTCATGAGCTCCGACCGGCTCAAGTCTCTTTTGATCCACGCCCTGAAACTCCACGCCACCCTGATCATCTTCGAGCAGGAGCTTTCCCCCAACCAGGTGCGCAAGATCGCCGAGATGACCGAGCTCAAGGTGATCGACCGGACGCAGTTGATCCTCGACATCTTTGCCCGGCGCGCCCATAGCCGCGACGGCAAGCTCCAAGTTGAGCTTGCCCAGCTCAAGTATCTCCTTCCCCGGCTCTTTGAGCGCTCCACGGCACTTTCCCGGTTGACCGGAGGCATCGGAGGCCGGGGACCCGGAGAGACCCGCCTCGAAGAGGACAGGCGTCGGGTCCGCGACCGTATCGCCTCTCTCGGGGCCAAGCTCCGCCATCTCGAGGTCGAACGCTCCGAACGCAAGAGCCGCAGGCGGGAGGCCGCCCTGCCCGTTGTCTCCCTCGTGGGCTACACCAACGTCGGGAAGTCGACCCTTCTCAACCGCCTGACCAAAAGCAATGTTCTCGTCGAGGACAAGATGTTCGCCACCCTCGACCCCACCTCCCGCCGCCTCCGCTTTCCCCGGGAGAGGGAGATCATCCTCACCGATACCGTGGGGTTCATCCGGGATCTTCCCGCCGATCTCAGACGGGCCTTCATGGCGACCTTCGACGAGCTTCGGGATGCCGATCTCATCGTCCATGTGGCCGACGCCTCCCACCCCGGGTGCGAGGTGATGATCGAGCGCGTCGACGGGATCCTGCGGGAGATGAAGCTCGACGCCGTTCCCACTCTTCTTCTTTTCAACAAGTGCGACCGCATGAACGACGAGACCCGCGCGCGGCTTGCCCTTCGCTTTCCGGAGGGGGTCTTTGTTTCCGCCATGGACTCCTCGACCCTTCGCCCCCTGGAGGATCTCCTTCAGCGGCGCCTCTTCGAGCGTCCCCTCGCCTCATTGGCGACAGACATCCCCTGATGGATGAGGTGGTGGAGGGAGTGCCGGTCCGGATGGTCCTTCCTGTTCCCGCGATTCTTTGCGAAAGCTGCCGGATGTGTTGTCGATTCACCGACCCCTTCCGTGCCCCCTGGGCGGTCCGGGTCGGGGAGATCCCGGGTTTTCCCGCGGGTTTTTCCGCCCCCCGCCCCCTTCGTCTCGACCCCTGTCCGGACTCCCCCGATATCCCCCTGGAGGCCTGCTCCGGACTCGACCGCCCCTCCCACCGCTGCACCTTCTGGGGGGAGCATCCCGCCGACTGCCGGATCTATCCGCTTCTTCTCGTTATCCGGGAGAACGCCTTCCGACTGGTGCTCGACTCCGATTGCCCCTTTTCCTCGATCGGGACGGAGGCCTTCTTCCGCGAGCAGGCAGAGCGGTTTCAAGAAGACGAGTGGAAAGCTCTTTCCCCCCGGGAGATGGCTCTTCTCGAACCCTTCGCCCGGGCCGAAGACAGACCCCATTACCGGGAGGTCCTCTGCCTTCCCGATCTCCGGAACTCCCCCGCCCGGCCCTATTGGTGAACGCGGATTCTCTGGATCTTCTCCGGGAGTTTCTCCCTCCGGAGAGCGTCTCTCTCCCCCCTTTCACCTTCCTTCACCCCGGCGCCTTCTTCCTGTTTTCGGAGAGGCTGAAGTACGAGAGGGTGACCACGGCCTCGGCCGGGCCGATTCTTGTCGCCGAGACCTCGGACGGCGCGACCTTTCTTCCCCTCCCTCCCCTCCCTTTCTTTCATGAAGACTCCTCGCCCCGGGAGCGGGGGAGGCTCCTTGCCGGGATCTTTGCCGAGCTCTCCCATAGAGGGAGCTCCCCTCCCCCCTTTCTCGAGAACTGTCCCGCGGGACTTCTCCCGGAGGGTCCGTTTTGCTTTGAGCCGGGAGAGCGGGAGATCGTGATTGCCTCCCGCACACTTCTTTATCCCCGGGGAAATGCCGGCAGGAGCCTCCGCTGGGAGAAAAACCGTCTCGAGAGGCTCTATGGTCCCGTACAGGTGCGGAGGATCGCTCCGGAAGATATCTCTTCTGTCCGGGAGCTTTACCGAAGCTTTGCAGAACGTCGGCGCTCGGTCGCCCGCGACGATCTTGAGTCCTGTCTGGCGACCGACATGGAGCGGGCCTTCGATCGGGCCCTCGATCCAAGGGGGAGGGAGTCCCTCGAGGGGTGGCTGCTCGAAGGGGGAGGGCGGATCCTTATGGCGGGATGGTATGGACGCGCGCGCTCCGGCCGGGTCCTTCTGGCCTATCTCGAGGCCCGGGGGGAGGGGGTGTCGAATGCGGGAATGGCACTGATGCGGGGGCTCCTTCAGGAGAGCGGTGCCGGGGCGGTGCCGGGGGAACACAGGGTCACGTGGATCAACATCGGAGGAGGGGCCGGTCTCGGGGGGGTGGAGCATTCCAAGAGAATCCGTCCCCACGATCTCGTTCTTCCCCTCATGCGGGTGATTTCCCGAGGCTAGCCTTTACTCTCCCAGGAGGAGGGCGATCTCCCGCGTGGCCTCTCCCGGGTTGGGGAGACCCTTTCCGAAGATACGGACGATCTCCTGTCGCTGGGGGATCCCTTCGAGCATGCGGGCGAGCAGAACACGTCCGACCTTCCCGGAGAGGGGGTCGTAGACGTCGAGGTTGCCCTCTCCCTGGTAGGGGTTTTCGGGGCGGGCATCGCGGCTCGCGACATCGAGCCGGATCTCGGCTCCGTCAGGGAGGATCCCCGTCTTTTTGAGTTCCCGGGCAAGCGCTTTGGTGTCGGGCAGACCGGTTTTTTTTACCCTGCCGGCATCGTCGAGTCCCCGGGTTCTTTCGTAGAGCATTGTCCAGCGCTTCTCCCGGCGGAGAAAGGCCCCCCACCCTTCCCCCAGTCGTCTGAGACGCGCGGAGCGGGCTTTGGCCCACCCCCTCACCGTCTCGAGGAGATGGTGGTCGGTCAGCCCCTGAAAGTGGCTCGGATCGTCTGCCGGGTCCCCCGGGAGGAGGATCTCGAGGGTTTCCCCGATCAGATCCCGGAGGGCCAGGTCGAAGGAACGGGTCGTACGGTGGAAGTAGATCTGGGAATACATGTAGCGCCGGGCCTGGATAAACTGCTCGAAGACTCCCAGTCCGAACCGGTGGATCGCGAGATGGCCCTTCTGGAAGTGCGTGTAGTAGAGGATCCGGTCGATGTCGACAGGAGCGGTGGCCACCCCGCACATATAGGCGTCGCGCAGGACGTAGTCGAGGTTGTCGACGGTGAAGATCCCTGAGAAGAGGGGTTTGAGCGTGGAGAGGACCGGGAGCTCCTTCGGCACCGGGTTGGGGGCGTTTCCCTTTCCCACAAGATAGGCCACCCAGTCGGCCGAGAGCCTCTCGCCGGGGGCGAAGGTTCCAGAAGGCCCTCTGTCGATCTTCTCGATGATCTCCCGCAGGGGACCCCGAATGATAATCTGGCTCATCTTTTCGTGGGATCTTCCGAACCGTGGCAGGGAGACTGTCTCGTCGTAGAAGTGGCAGAAGGGGCCGTGGCCCGTGTCGTGCAAGAGGGCCGCAACCCGCAGAAGGCTTTCGAAAAAGGGAAGGGAGAGGGTTCCCTCAAGTCCGCGGTGAAGGTGGCGTGCGAAGCGCCCGGCCACATGCATCGCCCCCAGGGAGTGGGCAAAGCGGGTGTGTTCGGCCGCGGGAAAGACAAATCGGGCGCTCTGGAGCTGGTAGATCCCCCGGAGGCGCTGGACCCAGGGGTTGTCAATGAGGGATCGTTCGGTGGGGTTCCCGGGTAAGGCCGGGGCGTCCACGAAGGAGATGTATCCGTGGACGGGGTCGGCGATGAGCGAGAGCCCATCGTAGGGGAGGCTTTCGCCGGGGAGAGAGGGCGGTCTGTCACTCATAAACGCGGGGGCGTCCTTCTGGATTTCGGGTCCGGGAAAGACCTTCGTAAGCCGAGTTCTGTCGTGGGTGGCCATTACTCTGGGACCAGGGTTACCCCTGGACTCTAGCGACCTTACCCGGAGGCGTGGGCCGGGCCAGCCTTCCGCACGAATGCGAGCCTCCCTATTTGGTCTTGCACCGGGCGGGGTTTACCATGCCGTCTCCGTCACCGGAGACGCGGTGAGCTCTTACCTCGCCTTTTCACCCTTACCGGACGGGTGTCCGGCGGTTTGTTTTCTGTGGCACTTTCCTTCCTGTCGCCAGGACTGGGTGTTACCCAGCGCCCTGCCCTGCGGTGCTCGGACTTTCCTCCCGACCGTACTGGCCGGGCGGCCACCTTCCGGTCTTGGCCCGGACCCGGATTCCAGAGGATCCCTCTTTCCCCGCGTCAAACGGTTCTTTTTTCGCCCTTTTCAATCTCCCCTTCAAGGTAGAGCCATCTCTGGCAATGCAGGCAAGGGACGATCTTCTGCCGCTTCTTGACCTCCGTCATCGTACGCGGAGGGAGAACCATCCGGCAGACCCCGCACGTTCCTCCCTGGATACGGGAGACCACCAGGCCGTTCTTGTGGGAGACCTTGAGTCTTTTGTACTGGTCGAGGAGGGTCTCCGGAAAGTCCTTCATGAGAGAGGCCTTTTCTCCCTCGAGATCGGCGATCTCCCCTTCCCGCTCCTTTTGTCGCTCCAAAAGATCCGCCTTTGCGGTCTCGAGCTCCTCCCTGTAGGTCGCGAATTCCTCGGCGCGTTTTTCCTGAGTGCGCTCCAGGGCCTCGATCGTATCCATCAGGCGGAGGATCTCGTCTTGAAGACGCTCGACCTCATCCCGGCGGAACTCCATCTCGGCCATGTAGGCCTGGATCTCCCGGGAGTGCTTGAGTTCCTTGTTTTTCTTTTTGTTTTCGGAGATGAGGTGCTCGTTGGTGCGGAGCTCCTCCTCCTTGTCCTTCTTGTCCCGGGAGAGTCCAAGGAGCTCGCGTTTTTCTGCGTCGATCCGCAGAGACAATTCGGAAAGGCCGTCTTCCTTTCCCTTGAGGTGGGCTCGGGCGGCCTCTATCTCCCCGATGATGTGGACCAATTCACTGTCGATCGTCTGTAACCGATAAACCAGGGCCAGGGTTTCCTGGACCGAGGGTCCCACGTCCAAGGGGGAATCCTTTCTTCTCTTTCGTTTTAGATGGTGGGCCCACCAGGATTCGAACCTGGAACCAACCGGTTATGAGCCGGCAGCTCTGCCGTTGAGCTATAGGCCCGTCTCGGAGCTCTTCAGTCTACCAGTCGAGGAAGCTTTTGAGCTGGTTGCTCCGGCTCGGGTGGCGGAGCTTTCTCAGCGCCTTGGCCTCGATCTGCCGGATACGTTCCCGGGTCACATCGAAGTCCTGCCCCACCTCCTCGAGTGTGTGGTCGGTCATCTCCCCGATGCCGAACCGGAGACGGATGACCTTCTCCTCCCTGTCGGTGAGCGTTGAGAGCGACTGTCCGATTTTTCTGACGAGGTCGTAGCGCACCGCAGCCTCGATGGGAGAGATCGTCTTTTTGTCCTCGATGAAATCCCCCAGATGACTATCTTCTTCCTCTCCGATCGGAGTTTCAAGGGAGATCGGTTCGCGGGCGATCTTCAAAACCCGCCGGACCTTGTCCACCGGCATCTGCATCTCCTTGGCCAACTCCTCGGGGAGCGGCTCCCTTCCGAGCTCCTGGACGAGATGGCGGCTGGTGCGGATCAGTTTGTTGATCGTCTCGATCATGTGGACGGGGATGCGGATTGTCCGGGCCTGATCGGCAATCGCCCGGGTAATTGCCTGGCGAATCCACCAGGTGGCGTAGGTCGAAAACTTGAATCCCCGCTTGTACTCGAACTTGTCGACCGCCTTCATCAGGCCGATGTTCCCCTCCTGGATGAGGTCGAGGAACTGGAGGCCGCGGTTCGTGTAGCGCTTGGCGATGGAGACGACAAGCCTCAGGTTGGCCTTGATGAGCTCGGACTTCGCCTCCCTCACCTTTTCCTCGCCGCGGATGATGTGCTGAAGGCTCTCCTTGGCCTCGGAGGGGGAGAGGAAGGTCTCTGCCTCGAGGGAGAGGATCCGGTCGTGGGCCTGGGCGAAAAGGTCGTAGAGCTCCTTCTTGTCCTGGGGGATCTTCGACTTCCGAGACGTCTCCGCGAGGCGATTGAGGATCTCCTCCTGCGGCTGGCCGATCCTTCTCCGGGTCTGGTCGAGGGTGCGCTCCATCTCCTCGAACTGCCCGACAACGTCACGAAGCTTCTCGATGAGAATGTTGATCTGGCGTTGCTGGAGATGCATCTCGAGAATAACCTCGACCACCTCGTGGCGGATCTTCTTGACCTTTTCCCGAAGGGCCCGCTTCTTGGCCGGATCCTTCAGGACAGCCTTCATCTTGTCGGAGAGATCGTTCATCTTCCCGAAGTGCTCTTCGATCTTTACGGCCTGGGCGATGAAGTCCTCTGTTGCCTGGCGCGCGGCCGGCGACTTGCCCTCCGATTCTTCCGTCTCATCCTCTTCGAGGTCGACGATATCGCGGATACCGATGATTCCGGTCTGGATCTTGTCGCGGAGTCCGAGGATGCTCTGGATCGAAAGCGGAACCCCGAAGAGGAAGGAAAAGACGTCGGTCTTCCCCTCCTCGATGCGCTGGGCGATACGGATCTCCCCTTCGCGGGTGAGGAGGGGAACCGATCCCATCTCCTTGAGGTAGAGGCGGACAGGATCGTCGGTGCGGATACCGGAGGCGGCGATTCCGTCGGCCACATCTTCGACCTCCTCCTCCCCTTCGAGGGCGGTGATCTCGACCTCCTCGAAAAGCTCCTCCTCCTCGCCCTCCTCCTCGGCAAATTCGACGTGCTCCGACTCGTCCTCGACGATGTCGATGTTCATGTCGCTGAATATGCTGAGAATCGAGTCCATCTCCTCGGAGTCGACCGTCTCGGAGGGAAGGGCGTGGTTAAGTTCATCGTAGGTGAGAAATCCACGTTCCTTGCCGAGGGTGATCAGATCCTTCATTTCCGACAGGCGTTCGTTTTTCGACATCGTATCTCCCTATAGGGGGGTGGGAGGAGTCTCCGGCTGCCCGGAGCCTCCTCTGCCTTCTTTTCGCTTTCTCTTTCTCGACATGCGCCATGCGGCAAGTCGGATATCCTCGAGCCGTTCCTGCCGCGATCCGGGATCGGCCGGCAATTCATACCAGAGCTTCATGAGGGGCGGATCTCTCTTGAGAAGGTCGTGAAAGATCCCCGGTCCGGTTTTCTCAGGATCCCCCTCGCCTTGCGACCAAAGCTCGTCGAGGATGGAGGAAAGGCCTGTCTCCTCGACGAAGGCGAAGTCGTCTCTCTTGAAGATATCGCGTGGATGGGGAGATTCCCCGTCCGTCCAGATCCTCAAGAGCTCCACGAGATGGTTTCGCACGGCAAGGGCCCTGTTTCCGAGGGCCGGCCCGCCCTCCTCCGGAAGACGCTCCTTCCGGAGATCCTTCGCTTTTTCCGGTCCGGAAAGGAGGCTGTGGGCGAGAAGATCCTTCATCGTTCCGAGAAGGATGGCTCCCCGGTCGAGAAGGCGGTCCTGAACTTCGAGGTCTGGAAAGGCCCGGACCATGTCAAGAAAGTCCCTCGTCAGATTCGCCCGGAGCTCCGGATCCTTCGACGTCCGGGCCCGGGCGACTGAAGACGAGAGCCAGTCCAGAACGAAGTCCCCCATGGGAAGAGCCTCGGAAAGGGCCTTTTCAACGGCCTCCCGACCTTCTTTTGAGACCCAGGAGTCGGGATCGACCCCGTCCGGAAGCCAGACCGCCCGAAAGGTGAGGTCGGGATCCCAGAGAAAGCGGCCGATGATGCTCATCGCCGCCTCCCGTCCGGCCCTGTCCCCGTCGAAGAGGAGGAGGACCTCGCCGGCGTGCTTCTTGATGGCGGAGATGTGGGCCGGCCCCAGAGCGGTTCCCAGGGGGGCGACCACGTTCTCGATGCCGGCCTGGGAGAGTCCGATGACGTCGAAGTACCCTTCGACCACCAGGACCCGTCCCTCCCGCTTCATGGCCCGGGCCGCCTGGTCGATCCCGAAGAGGATCTCGCGCTTCTTGAAGGTCGGGGACTCCGCCGAGTTGATGTACTTCGGCGCCCGACCCGATGTTTCGAGGGTGCGCCCCCCGAATCCGGCCGGGGCCCCTCCTTCCCGGTCCCGGATCGGGATCATGACCCGCGACCGGAAGAGATCACCCCCCGGGCCGCTACCGGCAGAGCGGGGTTGGCCGGGCTTGATCATCCCTGTCTCGATCAGGGCCCTGGCGATCCCTTCGGGGTCGGTTCCGGCGCGTCCGTCTCCGAAGGTCTCCGCCAGAATCGAGGAGGAAGGAGCCCAGCCGAGACCGAAGCGCTCTACTGACTTGTCGGAGAGTTTTCGCTCTTCCTTCAGGTATCGTCTGGCCGCCTCTCCCTGGGGGGAGTGCAGGGTCTTGCGGTAGAGCTCGAAGGCGGCCTGAAGGGCCTTCCTGACACGATCCCTTCGTTCTCTTTCTTCGCCCGTTCCCCACTCGGGAAGGGCTATGCCCGCATCCTGGGCCAGAGCGCGAACGACCTCGCCGAAGGACTTGTGGTCAAGTTTTTCGACGAGGCGAAAGACATCACCACCGGCATGGCAACCAAAACAGTAGTAAAGCTGTTTGTCGGGATCGATTTGGAACGAAGGAGACTTTTCTTCATGAAAGGGACACAGGCCTACCCACTTCTGCCCGCGCTTTCTCAGGTTGACGTAGCGTGACGCTACATCGACCAGGTCCGTGGCACGACGGACCGACTCAACCCATTCATCCGCCATCTGTCGTCCGTTCGATTGGCTTCGGGAGCTCCTGACTCTCCCGGAGGTCTCCCGGGCCGTTCTTTACCAAGTCGGTCTTACACAGGCCTGCCTTACACAGGAAGATCCCCTCAGGAATTTTCGAGCGCCGCCTTCACCTTCTGGCTTACGATCCTGTTGTCGACACGTCCCTTTGTCCGGGGAGAGAGCCATTGCATGAGGGCTCCCATGCTTTTTGGCCCGGAGGCTCCCGAAGCGGCGATTCCCTCTGCGATGAGCTGGTCGACCGCCTCTTCGGACAGGGGTTCGGGCAGATAGGCCCTGAGGATTGCCTGTTCCGCCCGTTCCTTGTCCGCGAGATCGGTCCGTCCCCCGGCGGTAAAGCCCTGAATCGACTCGTCCATCTTGCGGACCATCGATGAGATCGTCTCGATGATTTCCTCGTCGGTCAGGATCTCCCCCTTCCCCTTTTCGATCTCCCGGTTCTTGACCTGGGAGAGGAGAAGACGGAGGACAGAAAGGCGCAGGGAGTCCCTTGATTTCAGGCTCTCCTTCTGGTGGTCCAGGAGCGTTTCCCGCAGGCTCACTCTTTCCCCTTCACATGTGGTGGTGTTGTTGAAAAAGACCGCTCAGACGGATGGAGAGACCGGATTTCCGGCCTTCGAACCCGGCTCGACCCGATTCTGAAGCCGGCTTCCGAAAAAAGCCCCAATAAAGCCCTCATAAAGCCCTCATAAAGACGGCTAGCGAACCGCCAGACGGGCGCGCTTTAAGGCTTTCTTGCGGGCGGCGAGAGCCTTCTTCTTCCGGCGGACGGAGGGCTTTTCGTAATGCTCGCGCTTCTTGACGTCGGAGAGGATCCCCGCTTTTTCGCACTGCTTCTTGAAGCGCTTGAGGGCGCTCTCAAATGATTCATTTTCCTTGACGCGAACTCCTGTCATGCAAAACCTCCCTTATGGATTAGGACTGACCAAGACTATTTATTTTATCCCTGTTCGGGGATTTTGTCAAAGTAAGGCGGCCTCTTTTCTGTGGAAGGCCGTTATCGCCTCTATCCGGGGGGCCAGCCCATCTCCCGTCCCGCTAGAAGGTGGATATGGAGGTGTCCCACCGTCTGTCCCCCGTCGGGCCCGGTATTGGCCACGAGCCGGTATCCCCGTTCAGCGAAGCCCTTCTCCCCTGCCAGGGCAAGACCCTGGGCAAGGAGGTCGGCCAATTCTTCGGCGGCCCGCTCTCCCTTCATGAACTGGCCGATGTCGGCGGCATGGCGTTTGGGGATCAGGAGGTAGTGGTGGGGCGCCTGCGGAGAGAGATCCGCGATCACCAGGGAGTCCCGGGACTCCCTGAGACGTCCCGCGGGGATCGCTCCCTCGACGATTTGGCAGAAAAGGCAGGGTGCGGCTGTTTCGGGGGTCATGGGGCAGCTCCTTTTTCTGAAGGGGATCCTGTCCGTTCTTTTTTTTCCTCGATCCCGCTCTTTCCCGTCCTCTTTTGAAGAACTGCCAGAACCTCCTCCCAGGGGGTTCCCGTGCGTTCCATGGCGAGCAGAAGATGGAAGAGGAGATCGGCCATCTCGGAGCGGATCGCGGATTGGTCGTCTTCGTAGATGGCGGCCATCGTCTCTCCCGCCTCCTCCACAAGCTTCTTGAGAAGAGGAGAAAGAGGACCCGAAAGAAGCTTTGCGACGTAGGACTTTTCGGGATCCTCCCCCCGGCGGCTCCGGATTGTCGCTGCAAGCTCTCCCAGGGTTTCAAAGGGTGTCCGGAGGTCGGCTTCCGGCGACAGGGGGCGGCCGTCGAAGCAGCTTTCGGTTCCCGTGTGGCAGGTGGGGCCCTGCGGTCGGGACAGCGCAAGGAGGGTGTCGGCGTCGCAGTCGTAGCGGAGGGCGACGAGGTCGAGGCAGTGGCCCGAGCTCTCTCCCTTTGTCCAGAGGCGTCCCTTCGAGCGGCTGTAGAAGGTGACCTTCCTCGTCTCAAGTGTTCGGTCGAGAGCGGCCCTGTTCATGTATCCCACCATCAGGACCTTGCCGAAGCGGACCTCCTGGACGACGACGGGCCGGAGTGTTTCGCTGTCGGGAAAAAGTTTTTGAAGGAGAACGTCATCCATGGGAATCTCCCAAAGAGGGAATGTCCATCGGCGGCCGGACCGGGAACCCGCGCCAGATAAGGTGGCGGCGGAGCTCCCGGAGATCGACCGTTCCGAAATGAAAGAGGCTCGCGGCGAGCGCCGCATCCGCCCCCGCCTCGAAGGCTTGTGCGAAGTCTTCAAGGCTTCCGGCGCCGCCGGAGGCGACAAGGGGGATGTCGACGGCGCGGCTGACGGCCCGAATAAGCTCCGTATCGTAGCCCTGTTTTGTTCCGTCCCGATCCATGGAGGTGAGGAGGATCTCTCCGGCTCCCCTTCTGGCCCCCTCGACGATCCATTCCAGGGCATCCCGGTCGGTGGGCCGCGTCCCTCCGTGGGAGTAGACTCGCCAGGAGTTCCCCTCTCGCTTGACGTCCACGGCCAGGACGATGCACTGGGCTCCGAACCGGAGAGCCCCTTCGGTCAGGATCTCGGGCCTGGCCAGGGCGGCGGAGTTGAGAGACACCTTGTCCGCTCCGGCGTTGAGTGCCTTGCGAATCTCCTCTGTCGACCGGATGCCCCCTCCTACCGTGAGGGGAAGGAAGACCCGGCTGGCAGTCTTTTCCACGATCTCGAAGAGTGTCCCCCGATTTTCCACCGAGGCGCCGATGTCGAGAAAGCAGAGTTCGTCGGCCCCCATGCGGTCGTAGAGGGCGGCGGTCTCCACCGGGTCTCCCGCATCGATCAGGGATTCGAAGCGGATCCCCTTCACCACCCTCCCCCCCTTCATGTCGAGGCAGGGGATGATCCTCTTCTTTAGCATGAGGGGGTTCCTGCACTGCAGAGGGCGAGGGCCGAGACGAGGTCGACCGCTCCGGTATACAGGGCCCGGCCGACGATCGCCCCGGAGACTCCCGACTCCCGGAGCCGGCGGATGTCGTCGAGCGCGCCGATCCCCCCGCTTGCGATCACGGGAACCGGGAGGGCCGAGGCGAGCTCCCGGTAGACGGGAAGGTTCGGGCCCTCGAGCATCCCGTCTTTGGCGATGTCGGTGTAAATGAATCCCGCCACGCCCTCTGCCGCGAGGCGCGCCATGGTGGAGCGGGGGGAGCCTTCCGTCGTCTCAAGCCAGCCGGAGATGGCGATGCGCCCGTCTCTCACGTCGACGCCCACGAAAAACCGCCCCGGAAATTCCCGGAGCATCGCCCCGAGAAAGTCCGGGTTGGTGAGGGCACCGGTGCCCAGGACCAGCCGTTCGACGCCCATGGAGAGGTAGTCCCGGGCGGTCTCCACGGTGCGGATTCCTCCGCCGACCTGGACCCTGCCGGGAAAGGCGACGAGGATTGCCTTGAGAGCCGGGAGGTTCCCGGGCTTGCCGGTTTTCGCTCCATCGAGGTCGACGACATGGAGCCATCGGGCACCCTGGGAGGCAAAGGTTCGGGCGGCCCGTGCGGGATCCTCCTCGTAGACAGTGGATCGGGCAAAGTCTCCCTGGGTCAGGCGGACGACCCGGCCTCCCGAGAGGTCGATCGCCGGGTAAAGCTCCATGCTAGAATCCTCCAAAATTTTCAAGAAGCCGGAGTCCGGCCGTCTGGCTTTTTTCAGGGTGGAACTGCACCGCCGCCACCTTCCCCCGCCCGACCATCGACGGATAGGGCCCCTGGTAGTCGGTCTCTCCAAGCACGATTTCAATGTCGGGGGTCCGGACACGGTAGGAGTGGACGAAGTAGAGGTCCGGGGCCTCGGGAAGACCGGTCCAGAGAGGGTGGTCGATCTTTCGTACGACCTCGTTCCAGCCGATTTGGGGAACCTTGCTCCTCCCGGGGTCGAAGGGGACGACCTCCCCCTGGAAGAGGGAGAGCCCCCGGTGGGTCCCGAACTCCTGGCTCGTCTCGAAGAGGAGCTGCATGCCGAGGCAGATGCCCAGGAAGGGCCGGTCGTTCCGGATCCACTCCTCAAGGATGCAAATCCATCCCCCCGCCTCGAGACGGGCCTTTCCCTCCCCGAAGGCCCCCACCCCCGGCAGGACCAGGTGGGAGGGGGAGAAGGCGGCAAGCTCTCCGGGATCGCAGACGATGGCCACCCGATGGCCGGTGGCCTCGAGCGCCTTCGAGACGGAGTGGATGTTCCCCATTCCGTAGTCGATGACCGCCGTTCGGGGGGAGTCCGCCATCAGAGGGATCCTTTTGTGGAGGGGATCCCCGTCTGGCGGGAATCGATGGAGACTGCCATGCGGAGCGCCCGGGCAAAAGATTTAAAAAGGGCCTCTGCCTTGTGGTGGCTGTTGCGCCCGGAGAGGAGGTGGAGGTGGAGAGTGAGCCGTCCCTTCTGACAGAAGGCCTGGAAGAAGTCCTCGAGAAGGTCCAGGTCAAAGTCCCTGACCCGTTCTCCGCGCTCAAGCGGAAGGTCGCAGACGAGATAGGGGCGTCCCGACAGGTCGACCACCGTGCGGGCCAGCGCCTCGTCGAGAGGGGCGTAAAAGAAGCCGTACCGGCTGATGGCGGTCCGCTCCCCGAGCGCTAGGTCAAGAAGGTTTCCCAGAAGAAGTCCCGTATCCTCAACCGTGTGGTGCCAGTCGACCTCGAGGTCTCCCTTGGCGGAAAGTTCGAGATCGAAGAGGCCGTGACGCCCGACCTGGTCGAGAAGGTGGTCGAAAAAGGGCATCCCGGTGGCGATTTGGGTCTTTCCCGTGCCATCGAGGGTGAGGGTTCCTTCGATCCGTGTTTCCCGGGTTTCACGGACGAGGGTGGCCGTCCGGGGGGAGGGAGGGGTCGTCATAAGAATCCTTTCATGATGGGGTCAAGGGCCTCCAGGAAGCGCCTGACTTCGGCTCTCTGTCCCACGGTTACGCGCAGGCAGCCTTCAAGGAGCGGGTGGTCCCCGGACATCTCCCGGACGAGGATCCCGCGCTCTTTGAGTTTGGAAAAAACCTCGATTGCCGGAGCGCTGTCAGTGCGGAAGAGAATGAAGTTTGCCAGGGAGGGAAAGGGAGTGATCCCCGGTATTTTTCCCAGAGCGTCGAACAGGAGATCCCGTCTTGCGGCAACCCCCCGGGCCCTCGCCTCGAGGGTGGGAAGGGCCTCCCGGCACAGGAGACGGGCCGCCGACTGGACCATGCCGTCGATATTGTAGGGAAGCCGGACCTCGTCGAGACGCCTGACTATCTCCGGGGAGGCGATCAGCTGCCCGATCCGGATGGCGGCCAGGCCGGCCTTGGAGAGAGAGCGGAGGATCATCAGGTTGGGAAATTTTTCCAGGAGAGCAAGATGCGTGCTTCCGGCAAATGGGTGGTAAGCCTCGTCGATCAGAACACCCCCAGGGGCCGCGGAGGCAAGTCTTGCGACCGACTCCGGGCAGAGCCCTGCCCCTGTGGGGTTGTTCGGATGGGAGAGGACGACGAGGGCGGGAGCATGGAGTTGGACCGATTCGAGGAGGCGGTCCATGTTCAGGGAAAGGTCGCCGTCGAGGAGGACCGTGTGGACTTTTCGCTCCACAATCTCCGCAATATTCCGGTACATGGGAAAGGAGGGTTCGGCAATCAGGATCGGCCCCGAGATCGAAAGAAACAGAATCTGAAGAAGCTCATCCGATCCTTTTCCCAATAAAATATGATCCGTTGAGATCGCGAGCCTTTTTGCAAATTCTGTTTTTAGATCTAGGGCCTCGCTGTCTGGATACCGGTTCAGATCCAGGGAAGAAAACGCCCGTCCGATTCTTTTCATGAGCCGGGGGGAAAGGGGGGAGAAGTGTTCGAGGAGGTCGAGTCTTGTGAGCCCCCGGGTCCGGAGGGTTCGGGGACGTCTGGAGGTCGGGGGGAACTCCCGACGGAGCCATGCGAGGTCGGAGGCGCTCATGGTGAGGTCCGGCGCCTGAGTCCGGCCGATCGGGCGTGCCCTTCTAGCCCTTCGGCTCGAGCTAGGATCTCCGAGACCTCAAGGATCCGGTCGAGGTCGGGGATCGTTTCGATGCCTTCCGGGAGTCCTAGGAGGCTGGTTCGCTTCATGAAGGTCTCGACCCCTACGGGCGAGGCGAAACGGGCCGTTCCGTTTGTGGGGAGGACGTGGCTCGGTCCGTAGCAGTAGTCCCCGGCCGCTTCGGGGACGCCGGAGCCCATGAAGATCGCCCCGGCATTTTTAATCTTCCCCACCAGGGTGGCGGGGTCGGCGACGCAGAGCTCAAGGTGCTCCGGGGCGAGAAGGTCGGAGAGGGTAGCGGCCATGTCGATCGAATCGACGACGAGAAGGGCCCCGAAGCGTTCGAGTGAAGCCCGGGCGATCTCTGCCCGGGGAAGGGTCGCAAGCTGGCTCTCGATCTCCCCGGCGACCTTTCCGGCGAGCTCCTCCGAGTCGGTGAGAAGGACCGCCGAGGCCTGTTTGTCGTGTTCGGCCTGGGCAAGAAGATCGGCCGCCACCCATCGAGGGTTGGCCGATCGGTCGGCGATGACCACGACTTCGGTGGGGCCGGCGATCATGTCGATGGCGATCGTCCCGTAGAGCTGGCGCTTGGCCTCGGCGACATAGCGGTTCCCCGGACCAACGATCATGTCGACGGCCGGGAGCGTCTCTGTCCCGAAGGCCAGGGCGGCCAGTCCGTGGACTCCTCCGACGGGAAAGATGCGGTCGACGGAGGCGGCGTGGCAGGCGGCAAGGACGACCGGCGCTATTCCCTCCGGCCCTCCAGGGGTGAGGACGGAGATTTCCCGGACCCCTGCCACCCGGGCTACGGTGGCTGTCATGAGGACGGTCGAGGGGTAGAGGGCCGTTCCCCCGGGGACGTAGACCGCCACCCGGTCGATGGGGGTCAGGCGGGCTCCCCCCCGGGGGCCGGGGGGAATGTCGCGAAGGGCGTCCCGGGCAACTTCGTGGGTCTTTCGGATCCTGTCCCTGGCGAAGGAGAGAGCCTCCCGGATCTCGGGCAAAAGCTCCTTCCAGGCCTTTTCGGCGGCGTCGGGGGGAAGTTCGAGATCTCTCTCATCTCCCCGGAACCCGTCGAGCGTCCGGGCCCAATTGAGAAGGGCGGTGTTTCCCCCCCTCCGCACCGATCCGATGATCTCCGAGACTCTTTCCCTGACGGAAAGGGCCTCATCGTCTTTTCCCCGGGCGATGATGGGTGCCAGGACTTTTTTTGCCTGGGAGAGATCGTGGACTCTCGTGACGAGGTTTGGCATCGGGGCTTCCATCCTAACCAGAAATCACAGGGGTTTCTGGAATGTGAGGCCGGATCCGTTCGATCAGGGTACGGATCGCCTCGTTCTTGATGGCCCAGGCCGACGGATTGACGATCAGCCGCGCCGTCGACGGCAGGATCTCCTCCTCGATCTCAAGTCTGTTTTCCCGAAGGGTCCGTCCCGTGGCGACGAGGTCGACGATCCAGTCGGCAAGCCCTGTCCGGGGTGCCAGCTCAAGAGAGCCGTAGAGCTTGAGGATCGAGACGGGGATGCCCCGCTGGAGAAAGTGTGTCTCTGCCAGCCTCGGGTATTTTGTCGCGATCCGGAGAGTCCTCTTTTCCCCCCCTTCCGCCCGGTCTTCGGCGGGTCGGGCAACGACCAGGCGGCAGTAACCGATGTTGAGGTCGAGCGGCGAGATGACCTCCCGGTTCTGCTCCTCGATCTGGTCTAGGCCAACGATGCCTCCGTCGGCCCCCCCAAACTCGACATAGGGAATGACATCGGTCGACCGCACAAAGAGGATGCCGATCGTCCCGCAGTCCGAGTACGAGGTGAGGGACCGGGGATTTTTCCGGTAGTCTTCGAAGCCGTAGCCTCCTTTTTCGAGAAGGAGCAGGATATCGTCGAACATCTTGCCCTTGGGAAGGGCCAAAACGAGAGCGGGGGCTTTTATGGCTGATCCTCCTGGACGCGTTTGATGCGGGCTCCGAGGGCCTCGAGCTTTTTCTCGATGGCCTCATAGCCCCGGTCGATGTGGTAGACCCGCCGGACCTCCGTCTCGCCCTCGGCGATGAGTCCTGCCAGGACAAGTCCGGCCGAGGCGCGAAGATCGGAAGCCATAACGGCGGCGCCCTCGAGGCGGCTTCCGCCCCTCACAGTCGCCTGGGAGCCGTGGATTTCGATGTTTGCCCCCATCCGGTTCATCTCCATCACATGGGTGAACCGATTTTCGAAGACTGTTTCGACGACAGACGAGGGTCCCTCCGCGATCGCCATGAGCGGAAGAATCTGCGCCTGCATGTCTGTCGGGAAGCCCGGGTAGGGCAGGGTGCGCAGAGATGTTCCTCGGGGCCGCCTGATCGCTCCGAGGGTGATGGAGGTAGGGTGGCTTTCGTGTTCGGCCCCCATCGCCGACAGGAGGTCGAGGATGGAGGAGATGGGGGCATGTTCAACCCCTTCGATCCTGACCTCCTGACCTAGGAGCGCCGCCCCCACAAGGAAGGTTCCCGCCTCGATCCGGTCGAACATGACGGTGTAGTCTGTCGGGTCGAGGCGGTCGACACCCTCGATCCTGACGGTGGAGCTTCCCGCCCCGGAGATCCTTGCTCCCCGGGCCACGAGAAATCGGGCAAGATCAGATACCTCCGGCTCCTCGGCGGCATTGACGATCGTCGTCGTTCCCCGAGCGAGAACGGCGGCCATGATGATGTTTTCGGTTCCCGTCACGGTGGGGTAGGGAAGGGCGATTTCGCATCCTTCGAGCCCGTCTGTCTCGGCGTCTATGTATCCGTGGTGGATCGTGATGCGCGCGCCCATGCGCTCGAAGGCCTTGAGGTGCATGTCGATGGGCCGGGCCCCGATGAGGCATCCCCCCGGGAGAGAGACCCGGGCCCTTCGCCGTCGTGCGAGGAGGGGTCCCAGGCAGAGGACCGAGGCGCGCATTGTCCGGACGAGGTCATAGGGGGCCTCAAAGGCGGAGGTGTCACCCTCGTGAAGGCTGAAGGATTCTGACCAGCTGTCCTCCCTTTCGTCTGATGCTTTCGTATGCCCGCAGCCGGAGCTTTTGATGCCAAGCTGTTCGAGCAGGAGAAGCGTCGTTTTGACGTCTCTGAGGCAGGGGACGTTCCCAAGGGTGAAGGATCCGCCGAGGAGAGAGGAAAAGAGAATGGGGAGGGCAGCGTTTTTCGACCCGGAGATCCTGACCGATCCCCGGAGGGGATGGCCTCCGACTATTCTAAATGCGTCCAAGAATGGTCCTTATCTTGTCCAGAAAACGACCCGGTTACGGCCCGAGACGTCCTCGATGATTGTGGGAAGATTCTCCTGCCCTTCCGGAAGGGCGGCCATTTCGGAAAAGACAGAAGGATTCCCCATTTTGTCTCCGATTTCAAGGGCGATGAGCCCTCCCGGGCGGACCAGACGCAATGCCCTCGGGAGAATCGTCCGGTATGGATCGAGGCCATCCGGTCCTCCGTCGAGGGCGCTCCAGGGCTCGTGGTCCCTGACCTCCGGGGCGAGGGAGGCGATCTCGCCTTCAGGAACGTAGGGAGGATTCGAAAGGATGCAGTCAAACGAGGGACGCTCTGCGAGCATCTCTCCCCAATGGCCCCTGACGATGGTCAGCCGTTTTGAAAGGCCGTGACGACGTCTGTTTTCGATAAGGACCTTAAGGGCTTCCGGCTCCCGTTCCACGGCCAGACCCCATGCATCCGGATGCTCGAGAAGGACGGAGATTCCAATCACGCCGCTTCCGGCTCCCAGATCGAGGATCCGGGGAGGGGAGCCAAAGGGCCGGGAAGCGAGGTGCCGGAGGGCCAGCTCGACGATATGCTCGGTCTCGGGGCGGGGAATGAGAACCCCCGGGAAGACGGAAAAGGTTCGGCCGAAAAAGGTGACCTGCCCCGTGATCTGATGGTGGGGTTCCCTGTTCGACCTCCGATTGATCCAGTCCCTGTAGTGACGTGCGGCACCAAGGTCCAGGGCTTCCTTCGACCTCGTCCAGGGCGACGTTTCTGAGCCGAGAAGTGCGGACATCAGGGCGCGCGATTCGCGTTCCGGTTCGTCGAGTGCCGAGAGTTTTTTCTTTCCCCACAGGAGCCAGTCTCCGATGGAGCTCTGGCCCGAAACGGGCTCTTCAGCAGAAATTCTTGATTTCCTCGGCCCGGTCGTGGGCCCGGAGAGCGTCAACGAGAGGCTCGATCTCCCCTTCCATCACCCGGTCGAGCTGGTAAAGCGTCAGGCCAATTCGGTGGTCGGTAACCCTGTTCTGGGGGAAGTTGTAGGTTCGGATCCGTTCGGAGCGGTCGCCGGACCCTACAAGGGTTTTTCTCTGGGAGGCGATCTCCTGATTCTGGCGGGAGACCTCCTGCTCGAGAAGTCGGGATCTGAGAACGGCCATGGCCTTGGCTCTGTTTTTTAGCTGGGAGCGTTCATCCTGGCAGCTTACGACGATTCCTGACGGGATATGGGTGATGCGTACGGCGGAGTAGGTGGTGTTTACGCTCTGGCCCCCGGCTCCGGACGAACAGAAGGTATCGATACGGAGATCCTTCTGCTCGATGGCCACTTCGACCTCGCTGGCCTCGGGGAGGATCGCCACTGTGACGGTGGAGGTATGGATACGCCCTCCCGCCTCGGTGAGCGGGACGCGTTGTACCCGGTGGACGCCGCTTTCGTATTTGAGACGGCTGAAGGCGTTCTTTCCCTGGATGTAGATGATGAATTCCTTGGTCCCGCCGATGTCCGTTTCATTGGACTCCATGACCTCGGCGCGATAGCCTGCCTTCTCGACAAAACGCAGGTACATCCGTCCGAGTTCGGCGGCGAAGAGGGCGGCCTCCTCGCCACCGGCTCCGGCGCGGATTTCGATGAAGAGATTGCGTTCATCCCTCAGGTCTTTGGGAAGGATGGAATCGACGAGGCGAAGTTCCGTTCCCTCGAGGGTCTCCCTGAGCCTGCGATCCTCTCCCGACACGAGGTCCGCCATCTGCGGATCGTCCCGGATCTGGTCGAGATCTGCCTGTTCCTTGCGGAGCTTTTTCCACTGATCGTAGAGCTCGACAACAGGTGCGAGCTCTGCCTGATCCCGGGCAAGCTTCCTGTACTGGTCAGGCGAACGCGCGATCTCGGGGCTCGCCATCTTTCCGGAGAGCTCGTCGAAGCGGTCCCGCATTGACTGGAGCCTCGGGATGATTTTTTCAAGAATTCCGGGTGTGACGTCCATGAAGCGAGAGTCCTCAGCCTTTTTTTGCGTCTTCTTTCCGGTATTTCTTCATGAAGCGCTCCACGCGACCTTCGGTATCAATGATCTTCTGCGTCCCGGTGAAGAAGGGATGGCACATGTTGCAGATATCGAGGTGAAGGTTTCCCACGGTGGTGCGGGTTTCGAAGACGCTTCCACAGGCACAGTTGACCTGGGCGGTGTTGTAGTTCGGATGGATTCCTTTTTTCATCTCAAAAATCTCCCTGAAATGGCCAATCGGCCTTAGGCGGTGATTGATTAAGGAGGCTTTCTCAGCCCTTCATCATCTTTTCGAGAAAGTCCTTGTTGCTACGGCTCCCCTTCATGTTGCTCAGGAGATACTCCATATCCTCCTGGGCGTTGTTGGAGTTCATTGCCTTGCGAAGTATCCATATTTTATTGATATCGTCCTTGTCCAGCAAGAGCTCTTCTTTCCGGGTGCCGGAGGTCGTCGCATTGATCGCCGGGAAGATGCGCCTGTCGGCCAGGTTCCTGTCAAGGTGGAGCTCCATGTTTCCGGTTCCCTTGAACTCTTCGAAGATGACATCGTCCATCCGGCTTCCCGTGTCGATCAGTGCGGTGGCAATGATGGTAAGGCTTCCCCCCTCCTCGATGTTCCGGGCCGATCCAAAGAAACGTTTCGGCCTCTGGAGAGCGTTGGAGTCGAGGCCGCCGGAGAGGACCTTGCCCGAGGGAGGGGTGATGATATTGAAGGCCCGGGCGAGACGGGTGATGCTGTCGAGGAGGATGACGACATCTTTCTGGGACTCGGCCAGGCGCTTCGCCTTTTCGAGGACCATCTCTGCCACCTGAATATGCCTTTGCGGGGGCTCGTCGAAGGTTGAGCTTACGACCTCTCCCTTGACCTGGCGGATCATGTCGGTGACCTCTTCCGGACGCTCGTCAATGAGAAGCACGATCAGCGAGATCTCTGGGTGGTTTTTTGCAATGGCCTTGGCGATCCCCTGAAGAAGGACTGTTTTTCCCGTGCGGGGAGGGGCGACGATCAGTCCCCGCTGTCCCTTTCCGATGGGTGTCAGGAGGTCGATGACCCTCATCGAGAGATCCTCCGGAGAATTCTCGAGGCGGATCCGCTCCATGGGGTACAGGGGGGTCAGGTTGTCGAAGAGAATCTTTTCCCGTCCGACCTCCGAGTCCTCGAAGTTGACCTTTTCGACCTTGAGCATCGCAAAGTACCGCTCACCTTCCTTCGGGGGTCGGATCTGTCCCCATATTGTATCCCCCGTACGAAGGTTGAATCGGCGGATCTGGGAGGGAGAGACATAGATGTCGTCCGGTCCGGGAAGGTAGTTGTAGAGAGGAGAGCGAAGAAATCCGAACCCGTCTTGGAGGGTTTCGAGCACGCCTTCTCCATAGATGACCCCGTTCTTTTCGGACTGGGCCTGCAAGATGGCGAAGATGAGATCCTGCTTCCGGAGGTTGACCGCCCCCTCGATGTGGTAGGCCTTGGCCACATCGGTGAGGTCGGCAATGCTCTTTTCCTTCAGTTCTGCGAGGTTCACGCAGTTTTCTTTGTCGTCCATCTTTCTGGAGCTCCTCCGTCGTCTTCGGGAAGACGTGATTCGGGTGGCGGGTTCAGTGCGTTATTGTTCCGGCAATCTTCGGCAGCAGGTCTCGAGCTTCCTTTCTGTCCGGGAACCTGCCTGCGTCTGCCTTGCCTGGAGGACTACAGCTTGTCTCCAGAGAAATTCTTTGGCATTCTTGTGCATCTGACCATGACAGAAGAATCGCCGGAATATTTCCAGAGAGAGCCTGTACTTTTAGGTCTTTTCCAAGGACTTTTTCGGAAGGGAGAGGCGTGGTTGGCCGATGAAGTTTTCTCTTGGATGGGTGATCGTGAAGCGATCCCTTTGCCGGAAGGTTGGATCCGAAAAGGTGGCTTTTGGGGAAACATTCATGCAACTGGATGCTTGGGACCACCTAAAGATTGAGTCAATGACGATTAAATATTAATTCCTCTCGGTTTGTCAAGATATTTTTGAAAGCAGAGAAGAAAAATACAGGGAGAGGAGTTCCTCCCTGTATTTTTTGAAAAGGGGTATTACTTGGCTGCGGTGTTGAGGAATTCGGGCTTCAGATTGCCAGCGGCCTCTTCCTTGACGGGCTGCTTGCTGACCCAGTCAGCCGAGCCTTCGACACAGGACATGTCGCCGCCGCATCCGAGGGATCTTTCATAAATCACAGCTTCCCAAGCCTGCTTCTCGGTGATCTGGCCTGCGGTCACGAAACCGACCATGGCGGGCTGAAGGGGCGAGCCGTTGGCGACGACCCAGTACATCTCGCCAGCCGTGCGGGCCTGCTCGAACTTGGAGTTGGTGAAGTTGCGGGGAGCGGGATCCATTCCAGCCGCGCCAGGGCCGTTTCCGTCACCGGCTGCGCCGTGGCAGGTGTAGCACGTTCCGGCACCGTTGTAAACATCCTTGCCCTTGGCAATCATGTCAGCGGTCACGGCAAAAGGGGCCTTCATCGCTTTGGCTGCAGCGATCTGGTCGGCAGGGACGCGGGGCTTCAGGATGTCGAGCTCGCCAGCGTTGGCGGACATCGCGGAGAAACCGATGGCGGCCACACCGAGAACTGCCATTTTCCATGTTTTCATAAGACAGACCCTCCGTAGAGTTGATCATAAATTAATTGCATCGCAAATGGACGGAGTCAATTAAGATCGCTTTCTCAAACGAAAATCAGAGAGGATGGCATGATGACTTCCGGATTTTTGCGATGATTTGTTTGAGAAACATCGCACATTACATCATCCCCCTCTCTCATTGTCAAGGGTTATTCGTCCGTGAGCATGCAGGAAAATTTTGGGATCCGGACGGCGGAGTGGAAAAAATTCCCTTCAAATGGGGCGTAGTGGTTCATCCCTGGGGTGCAACGGGGCGGCTTGCGCCCGCCACCGTCTGTCTTCGATGCGGGATTGCCCTTTCCCTGTGAGTTCTGTATGATCCGCCCATGCCCTTTCTTGCCGGTGAACCCCTCATCCTCTATATGCCGAACGGACGCACGGTGTCTATTCCGGCGCTCTCCCTAGGGAAAAAGACCCACGTCGACGGGGTTCCTCTTCCCCATGCCACACTTATGGAAACGGCCTCCGAAGGAGTGCCCCTGACCCTTCCGAAGGGGGGATGGGTCCTTCCCTTCCGTCCCACCCATGCCGAGTCCCTGTCCAACCTCAAGCGACGGACCCAGATCATCTATCCTAAGGACCAGGGACTGATTCTTATGTGGGCGGATATTCGTCCCGGCCACAGGGTGCTCGAGTCCGGGATCGGAAGCGGGGCGCTCACCGTCTCTCTCCTCCGCATGGTCCGCCCCGGGGGGTCGGTCCTGTCGATCGAGAGGCGTCCCGAGCATTCCGAAGAGGCACTGGCGAATCTTCGGACCCTTGATCCGGGGGGGGTGGCTGATCATGCACTGATGGCAGGCGACATGTACGATCCGGAGCTTTTTTCCGGGGACCGTGTCAGGGAGGCTTCTTTCGACCGGATCATCCTGGACCTTCCAGAGCCGTGGAAGGCGCTGGATAATGTCCGGAAGGTTCTCCGTCCCGGCGGTATCCTCCTCACCTATGTTCCGACTCCGTTGCAGGTCCATACGCTCTCTCTGGCATTGCAGGAGTCAGGCTGCTTCCATCTTGTCCGGACGGTGGAGTCGATCGTCCGGGACTGGGAGTTCGGGGCCCAGAGTGTGCGCCCTGCCCACAGGATCATTGGCCATACGGGTTTTGTGACGACCTCCCGGTTCTCCCCTTCTCCTCTCCCCTATATCCCCTTCGAACCGCCTTTCTAGGAATCAGCCTCCCCTATACGTCAGTCCGGAGTGGTAGAGTTCTGGCCTTCTCTGCTCGAAAAAATCACTTTTGTCCGCAACTTTCTTCGAGAGTGCATCGGCCGGCCGCAGGACGGCCGTAATGATTTCCGACTCCGACTGGCCCGCACGCGCCAGGACCTCGCCCTTCGGGCTCACGATCTGGCTTTCCCCGATGTACTGGAGAGGAGGCAGGCCTCCCCTGGCCTCCGTTCCGACGCGGTTGGCCGTGACGGTAAAGACACGGTTTTCCACCGAACGGAGAATCATGCCCTGGGGACCGAAGGGGAGCACCCAGTTAGCGGGGTGGGCGACAACGGTCGCCCCCGAAAGCGCCAGGGACCTGAGGGCTTCGGGAAAGAGCCAGTCGAAGCAGATCATGACTCCGAGGGGACCGAAGGGGGTCTCAACCACGGGAAGAGGGGAGCGTCCTTCGATAAAAAGGTCCCGCTCCCTGTCGAACAGGTGGACCTTGTCGTAGGAGACGAGGAGACTGTCTCCCGAGACGACCAGGGCTCCATTCGATACCCCGCCCCTTCTTCTGATCGGGACTCCCCCCACCACCACCGCCCCCGTTTCCCGGGAAAGTCGCGACAGGAATTGGAAGGTGGGTCCATCCTCCGGTTCGGCCAGCTCGGTTACCTCTTCTTTTGATAGGAACTGGTATCCCGTGGCAAAGAGCTCTGGGAGGACGATCAGGTCGGCCGTCGGATCCTTCCGGGCAAATATAAGCCCCTCGACCGACGTTCTGTTCGCCTCCGGCTGACCAAAGCCGGGGTTGTTCTGAACGACGGTCACCCTAATGGATCCAGAGTTTTGCATCAGGCCGCTCTCCTGTAGAAGATTGTCGTTTTTCTTGACTCGTGATAACATGGAGCCATTCTATCACGGTCCGGGGTCCTGGCCTTTTTCAGAATGCCGGCCTTTAATAGTATACGATGTTCTTTAATTGTGGAGGAGAGGATCATCCTTTCCGTGTGCTTTTCGTCCAGCCCCGCATGCCGGGTCGCCAGCCGATCCCGATGGTCGGTCGGGAGAGTCTTCCGGTCCCACCTCTTCGTGCTGTTTTTCCTGGCGATTCTTCTCCCCTCGCCTTCGTGGGCCATCGACATAGACAACCAGGATGGTCTGCCCGACTTTTCAGGTCAGACCGATGCCAGCTCCCCCGAGACAGTCAACCCTCTCGGCGGTCCCGGACAGATCCTCTTTCAGGCCGACATGGGGTTTGTTCCGGCCTCCGGCCCTCAGGTGTCAGGGGCGATAGGAAATACCGGTCTCGGAACGGGATTTCTTGTCGGGATCGAAGGCGGGTACACCGTTTACAAGAACTTGGCCCTGACTGGAAGTATTGCGGTTCATGCCTTCGGGAACGACACCAATATTCCTGTTTTGCTTGGAGCCCAGTATTTTTTTGCCAATGGCGGAGGCTTTCCCCTTGTAGTGGCGGGAAATCCCGTCAACATCATCCCCTATCTTGAATTCGCTTTCGGTCCCGCCTTCAACGCCTCGACGGCGAGTAACGGGCAGAGTGTCGGTGCCACCGCCTTTGCCTTCCGGGTCGGGCCGGGGATCATGGTTCCCTTCGGATCGGTCAAGCATCAGGGTCTTTTCTTCGAAATAGACTACGAAAACCAGTCAGGGCCCTTTTCCGGTTCCGGGCTCTCCTCTTCCTCGGTCACCCTTATTCCCGTCAAGGTTGGCTATATCACCCTGTTCTGAGGTTGTCGATGATCCAGGTCAGCGGACTCGACCATGTTGCCATTCCCGTCTCCGACATCGAGGCTTCCCTGTCATGGTACCTGAGACTCTTTGGACTGGTCCATACATTTGCCCCGGAGTGGGGGACAGACCCGGCCTTTCTTTGTATCGGAGGAACCTGCCTAGCCCTCCTCGATGCGAAGGGCGCCGTCCCGCCTCCTGTGGATCCCTCGGTTCGTCACTTCTGTTTTCGCACCGATGCAAACTCCTTTCTTCAGGCAGCAGAAACATTGAAGGCGGAAGGGATCCCTTATCGATGCGACGACCACGGGGTTGCGCAGTCCCTCTACTTTCAGGATCCGGACGGTCACTGGATCGAGATTACCTCCTACCGGCCGGGGAGGGAGCCGTGAAGGCTCATGTTTTCTTGACAATAATCGAAGGCAAAGCTTAATCTTATGGGCATGAATCCACTTATTGAGTCGAGCGTCAATAACATTTGGACCTCCTATCGCGACCAGATGGTGTCCGTTGAGGAAAAGCTCCGGGATCTGCTTACGGGCATCGTTCCCCTGGCCAGCGAGATGACCTCATATATCGTCTCCGGGGGAGGCAAGCGCCTCCGGCCTCTCCTTATGGTGATCTCTTCTCGTCTCTCGGATGCCGAGGGTTCCAATCCCATTCTTCTGGCTGCGGTTGTTGAGATGATCCATACGGCGACTCTTCTCCATGACGATGTCGTGGACAATGCCGATGTTCGCCGGGGAAAGCAGTCAGCGCACCAGCGCTGGGGAAACCAGTCGGCGATCCTTGTCGGGGACTTTCTCTATGCAAACTCCCTCTGGCTTGCCATGGGGCTTCATAGCCACGAAGTCAACGACTCTCTGACACTTGCCTGCAAGAAGATGTCCGAAGGAGAGATCCTCGAACTTTTTCTCGATGGCAACCTCGAGGCGACCGAAGACCAGTATTACAATGTGGCGGCCTGCAAGACAGCGACATTGACAGCGAGCACGTGCCGTCTTGGGGGAGTTCTCGGAGGAGTTTCGGACGAGAAAAAAAATGCCCTCGAGAGCTTCGGCTATTTTGTAGGGATGGCCTTCCAGGTTGCCGATGACGCTCTCGACTACATGGCGAGCGAGGAAAAGTTGGGCAAGACCCTGGGAAGAGATCTTTCCGAAGGGAAGATGACTCTCCCCCTTATTCATTGCCTCTCAAAGGCCTCCGAATCGTCCCGGGCCCGGATCGTGACAAAGATCGGTTCAGGCCTTGTCAAAAACGGGGATCTCGAAGAGGTTCTGCAGATTATGCAGGAGACTGGCTCGATCCTCTACTCGCTCTCCCGGGCCCGGGAGTTTACCCGAAAGGCGCAGGAAAGCCTCTCTTGCTTTCCTGACTCTCTTTCGAAGCAGCATCTTCTCGCCCTCTCGGAATTTGTCATCTCGAGGGAGACCTAAATTACGGGAGAAAATTAATAGCCTTCTCCCAATCCATCTTTCACACGAACATCAATGGAGGAACGTTGGCCGACCTGATTCCCTTCAACGGGCTGGTGTACGCGGAGTCTCTCAAAAGCTCTATCGGTAATCTGACCACCCCCCCCTACGACATCATTTCCAAGGAGGCCCAGAAGGCCTTTTACGACAAGCATCCGGATAATGTCATCCGCCTCGAGCTTCCCATCCCTCCCGATCCGGAAACCCCGGAGTCGAACCGGTACACCCGTGCAAAGAAGGACCTCGACAGGATGCTTGCCTCGAAGGTTTTGACGGTCGATCCTGTTCCCGCTCTCTACCCCTATACCATGACCTTCACCGATCCCCTGACAGGCGGATCCCGGAAGATCCAGGGCTTTGTCGGGCGTATCCGCCTTGAGGAGTGGGAGAAGAAGATCGTCTATCCTCACGAGCGAACTCTTCAGGGTCCGAAGGAGGACAGGATGGCCCTTTTTAAGGCCACTGCGTGCTCCTTTAGCCAGATCTATCTCCTCTATCCCGATGCCACTCGCGAGATCATGGCTCTTCTCGGGGCCAAATCCGCCGAGAGATTCCGCTGTACCGACGCGGATGGCGTTCTCCACGAGCTCGGGGCCGTGACCGACTCCGCCGTCTTAAGCCAGGTCGTCGACCTCTTTCGAAAGAAGTCCCTTTACATAGCTGATGGCCATCACAGGTATGAAACCTATCTGGCTTACAGGAACTATCGCCGAAGCCTTGAGGCCACTCCGGATCCGAATGCTCCCTACGAGTTTGTGACTGTCTTTCTTGCGGCGATGGAGGACGAGAATCTCTCCGTTCTTCCTACCCACAGGCTTGTGCGAAACCCGGGCTCCGACGGGATCTCCGGATTTCTCGACGCGCTTTCCTCCCGCGCCACGATCACGCGGATGCCAAAGTCCGAGGGCGACCGTTTTCTCTCTGAACTCCGGGCCTCCGACCCTCGGGAGACGGTGATTGGTGTTGCTGTGCGGGAGACGGAGGAGCTTCTCGTCTGCCGGCTGAACGTTACCCGAGGTGAAGGGGTCAAAGGACTCGACACCTACTGGCTTCAGGAGGCGGTTCTTTCCCCGCTTCTTTCCATCACGCCCGAGCGTATCCGCACCGAAGATCTTCTCCGGTACGACAAGTCGGACCGTTCGGTCATGGAGAAGGTCTTTGTCGCGAAGGAGTATGCCCTAGGCTTCTTTATCCGTCCTGTCTCCGCCAAGGTCATTGAGGGGGTCTCCCAGCGAGGCGAGCTTATGCCCCAGAAGTCGACCTACTTCTATCCAAAGCCGTTGACGGGAATGGTGATGGCGAAGCTTTAGTTCGCTGCTTTGGTCGTTTTTTTGTGGGTGTCGCACTTCGGTGCGACGCCCTTTTTTTGACTTGATCAGGGTTTTACGTCGGTTGCCGGGTCGGGGGCGAGTGGATGGAGCGTTGAAAGGGCCTCTTCCATGTCCTTTGGGAGCGGGGCCGAAAAATTGAGTCTTTCATTTGTGACGGGGTGGGTAAAGCCCAGCTTTGCGGCATGGAGCATGATCCGGGGGAAGGGGTGAGTCTCCTTTCTTCCCCTCTTCCTGTAGACTGGGTCGCCTGCCAGGGGATGGCCGAGGTGGTGCATGTGGACGCGGATCTGGTGAGTGCGTCCTGTGAGGAGGGTTATATCGAGCAGGGAATAGCCTTCGGCATAACTGGTCACAACCCGGTACCGTGTTTGGGAGGGTTTTCCTGAGGCTGTCACGGCGAATTTTTTGCGGTCTCCACTTGATCGCCCGATGGGGGCATCGATCAGACCCCTCTTTGACGGAAGGATGCCGATGGCCAGGGCAAGGTAGCTTTTGGAGACATGACGGTCGCGGAACTGGACCATGAGCTGGTCCACCACCTCGGAAGACTTTCCCACAACCATGAGTCCCGACGTGTCTTGGTCGAGGCGATGAACGAGGCCGGCTCTGGCAGGTCCTTCGGACTCTTCGGTCTCCCCTTTTGTGAGGTAGCCGAGAAGACCGTTTAAGAGTGTCCCGTTCGGATGTCCTGGTGCGGGGTGGACGACGAGGGCAGGGGGTTTGATGATGACAAGGAGTGAGGGATCCTCGTAGAGGATGTCGAGGTCCATCTCTTCGGGTGCGTCTTCGGCCGGCGAAGGGGGGGGGATGTGGACGGTGATGAGGTCCTTCCCGCGGATCCTGTATGAGGCGGGTTCGATACGACCGTTGACGGTAATGAGCCCTTCATCGAGGATCTTCTGTATCCGGGAGCGGGAGAAGGGAAGACAGCTCTGGGCGAGGAAGTGATCGAGCCTTTTCTTCGATTCTCCCGGGTCGACCTGGTACATGCGGCAATTAGTTGAGATGTCAGCCGGATCTTCTCCGTCCGGACCGGGCGGAAGCATTTGTCTCAGGCGGTCAATGCCGGCTGATGGATCGATCCTTTTCAACCTTTTCCCTGGCCTTTTCCATGTTGGACTTGATGGCCGAATTCCCGGGATCCTGCTTCTGGGCGATTTTCCATTCGGCCAGGGCGCGCTCGTAATTTTCCTGGTCCATAAAGATTGTCCCGAGATCGATGCGTGCCTGGAGGTTCATGGGGTTCATGTCGAGAGCCTCTTCAAGAACGCTGATCGCTCCGTCCCTATCCCCTACCATGTTGAGTGTCCACCCCAACTCCCGCATCGTTTCATCGCTTGGCTCGATTTCGACGGCCTCCTCGAGCTCCATGATCGCCTCGTCCCACTTCCCCTGTTCCGAGTAAAGGAGTCCTAGAAGCTGATGGACCCTTGGGTGAAGGGGATCGATGTCTGTGAGGGCCAAAAGGTAGCGTTCCGCCTCTTCAAACCGGGCATGTTCAAAGTAGATCTTCCCAATGGTCTCGTAGGCATCGGTGTTGAGCGGGTCCTCAGAGAGAAGGTCGTTCAAGAGAAGAATCGCCCCCCGGGGGTTCCCCTTCCCGTGGGCTGCAAAGGCCAGGTGCAGGATGATGTCCCGCTTTTCTACGATATTCTGGGAGCCTTCGAGGAGGGTCTCCCCAAGACGTTCCGCCTCGTCGAACTCCTTGAAATAGATCAGAAGGTGGAGAGCATAGATCCCAAGCTTCCGATCCTTGGGGAAGTCCTCTCTCCAGAGGGTGATCTTTTTTGAGGCCTCGTCGAAGCGGCCCCCCGCGATAAGCGCATCGATCATCAGGTACTTGAACGGCATGATATCCGGGTTGTCGGTGACACCCGATTCGGCCAGATGAAAGGCCTTGAGCCATTCATTGTTCTCAAGAGCCAGCTGAATGCGGGTGATGCGGCTTTTTGCGTTTTGGTCCATGCCCATCTCCTCCTTAGCTCGTGTCGTAGCGAGTCTTCTTGTTATTCCGGCCGGGCGGATGAGCCGGTCCTGATCCTCTCCTCCCTCCACTGGAGGAAGAGAAGGGATCCCACCCCGACGACGATGCATGAATCGGCAATATTGAATGCCGGCCAATGGGCATTTCCTATATAAAAATCAAGGAAGTCGACGACTCTGCCGTGGTCTATCCTGTCGTACAGGTTTCCTGCGGCCCCCCCCAGGATCAGGGCGAGAGGGTATATTTCAATGGCGCCTTGCCGGGCCTTCTTCCAACTGTAGATGAGGATTGCAAGCATCGCCAGGATGGTAAAGGCGATCAGGAAGCCTTGGTGCCCTCCCCCGCCATTTCCCGATAAGATTCCGAATACGATTCCGGTATTTCGAACCGAGATAATTCTGAAAAAATGGGGGATAAGCTGAACGCTTGAAAAAAGGTCAAGTCTTTTCAGCACAAGGGATTTCGTCAGCTGGTCGACAATAAAAACTGCGGCCGAGATCCCTCCGTACACGATCCATCTCTTTCCGATTTTTTTCTCCTTGCCTTTTAATCCCTGATATTATTCTACCATACTCTTCCTCCCCCCTGCATGAGCGGCAGGGGAGGATCAGGACCCTTTCACAACCTTATAGCATCTCTTGCAAACGGGTAGGCTCTCTGCATTTTTTCCCGTATTTTCCCGGATAAGCCAGCATCGTTCGCATTTTGTTCCCGGAGCCTTATACAGGGTAATCCTCCCCTCTGCAACCCCCAGCTCCGCCTCTCCCAGTGGCGGAGTCTTGCCTCCTTCATTACAGGTGAGGCGCGAGACGATAAAGAAGTTTTCGAGGAAGTCCTCTCCCAGGTTTTCCGTATCGATCTTTTTTGTTTCTCCTGTCAGATCGAGCCAGAGCTCCATTGTCGTCCGGATAATTTTTTCTTTCTTCAGGTCGTCCGAAATCTTTCCCAGTACGGAACGGACTTCGAGAAGCCTTTCGATGGACTGTTCGAGAGAGGCATTCTCTCTCTCCGGCGCTAGTGCCGGAAAGGGTCTTGTCACTATGTCGAGAAGTGCGAGATCTGGACGGTCTCCGGTTTGCTTGTAGTTCTCTCCCGTCCTGTCGTGAAGAACGATTTCCGTTGTCGTAAACGGAAGGATCGGGTGAATGAGAGGGAGGATTTCGTCTAGAAGGAGGCGAAGTGTTTTTTGCGTTCCCCTTCGCAAAGGTCCTCCGGATGCCTCGGCGTAGAGACGGTCCTTGACGATGTCGAAGTAGTGTGCCGAGAGAGTCACGGCGCAGAAATTGTTCATCTGGCTGATAACCTGGGAGAATCTCTTTTCGTTGTAGGAGGAGAGAATCTCCCTCTTGGTCCGCTCCCAGACCGAGAGGACCCAGCGGTCCAGGGGATCAGGGGAGAGCGGGCCCGGCGCCCCGTCCTTCAGGTCGTCGATATTTCCCAGTATGAACCGGATTGTATTCCTGATCTTTCTGTATGAATCCACCATGTTGTTGACAATTTCAGAGGAGAGTCTCGTGTCTTCCTGGTAATCGGCCGAGGCGACCCAGAGCCGCAAGACATCGGCGCCATATTTATCTGTGATCTCCTTTGGACTTATGACGTTTCCAAGGGTTTTGGCCATCTTGCGACCCTGACCGTCGACGACAAAACCGTGCGTCAGGACAGACCGATACGGAGGGGCTCCCTCGAGAGCCATCGAGGTCAGAAGGGAGGAATGGAACCACCCCCGATGCTGGTCAGATCCTTCAAGGTAGAGATCGGCCGGCCATTTTGTATCTTTTCTTTTTTTGAGGACGGCCTCGTGCGAGACCCCCGAATCGAACCAGACATCGAGAATGTCCTTCTCGCGTTCGATATCTGAGCCTCCGCAATGAGTGCAATGGTAGTCCGCAAGGAATGCCTCTCTTTTATGGTCGTCAAACCAGAAGTCGAGCCCTTCCTCATCCGTCCTGTCTGCCATTTTATTGACAAGGAGGGGATCCAGGGTCGTCTTGTTGCATTTTCTGCAGTGGACCGCCGGGATGGGCACTCCCCATGCCCTCTGCCGTGAAAGACACCAGTCGGGCCTTGTCTCGATCATTCCCCGGATTCTGTTTTCACCCTTTTCAGGGATCCAGGTGACCGTTCCGATAGCATTGAGCGTCTTGGACCTGAGGTCTTTTCTCTCCAGCGAGAGAAACCACTGCGATGTGGCGCGGTAGTAAACAGGGTTTTTACATCTCCAGCAATGAGGGTATGAGTGCTCTATCGTCTCGCTTTGGAGGAGAGTATTCTCCTTTTCCAGAAAGGCGACCATTTCCGGAGCGAGCTCTCCAATCTTTTTTCCGACCCACTCCTCAACATGCTCCCGGATCGTTTCTCCATAACGGCCCCTTTCGTTGACAGGGGTCTCGCGGCTCAACTTGTGCTCCTCCCCGACCTTGAAGTCTTCTTCCCCATGGCCTGGCGCGATATGGACAAGCCCGGTCCCCTGGTCCGTCCCGACAAAGGCGGCCCCAACGAGTGGTACCTTCTTTCCCTTTATGACCGGATGGGCCAGGGAGGGGCCTTCTTCCACGAGTTCACTTCCCCTGACCTTGGCGATCGTCTTCGAATTCTTGACGATCTCCTTCCAGGGGGAGTTCTGTGAACTTCTCATCTTTTCCAAGATCTCTGAAGACACCACGATCTCGACTCCCTTGAGGAGAGGCCCTGTTTCCTCCACGATCTCGAGAATCGTGTAGAAAATATCGGGTCCAACGGCGACCGCCTGGTTGGCCGGCAGCGTCCATGGGGTTGTGGTCCAGATTGGATAGTATCTCTTTTTCCCGTTTTTCACGCTTTCGAAGAGGACGGTGACGGCCGTCGAGCGGTGGGGTGCATATTCGACCTCGGCATCGGCCAGGGCCGTTTCGCAGACTCCGCACCAAAGGACCGGTTTTTCTCCCTTGTAGACTCTGTCATCTTCTACCATTCGCGCCAAAGAACGGAGAATCTCGGCCTCAAAGTCCCAACTCATCGTAAGATAGGGGTTCTCAAACTCTCCAAGGATTCCCATCCTCTGAAATTCTTTGGCCTGGATCCCGGCAAATGTTTCCGCCGATTCCCGGCATCGGGCCCGGATTTCTGTATCGGACAGGTCTCCCCGCCTCTTTCCCAAATCCTTCAGGACCTTGTGTTCGATAGGAAGTCCGTGGCAGTCCCATCCGGGAATATAGGCGATCGACTTTCCTTTTTTAATTTCTACCCGGTTGATGATGTCCTTCAGGATTTTGTTGAGGGCGTGTCCCATGTGGAGATGACCGTTGGCATAGGGGGGCCCGTCGTGCAACATAAAGAGCGGGCGACCTTCCAGGGCCTTTTTTAGTGCCGGGTAGATTGCGGCTTTCTCCCAGGACTTGAGATATTCTTCTTCTTTTTTTGCAAGATCGGCCTTCATGGGAAAGTCTGTCTTGGGGAGGTTGAGGGTCTCTTTTAATTCCACTGCCACTCCTTCTCGGGTACCTGTTTTTTTCCTTGAAACTTTCGGCCGGTTTTTCTAGAATGAGTCTTCCGGAATTACAGATGTCTTCTCCGGCTTCCTTTAAGACAAGTCCGGGCGATTAGCTCAGCGGTAGAGCACTGCCTTCACACGGCAGGGGTCACAGGTTCGAAACCTGTATCGCCCACCATCTTGCTTCTCCTCACTTTAGTCACGATCTTTCTATTCTTCTTACATCCTTCCAGAGCCAGGGAAGTCGGACGGCGTCCTTTTCTTCTCCTACCCTTTTTGTTGTGCAGACAGGGCGTTCAATTCTTAGCGGCCCCAGAGCAACCTCGCCATCGTCTCCCTTTTTGGCGACGATGAGGCTGAGGGGAGAATCTGCCTTTTGGCACCAGAAAACGTTATCCCTGAAATAGCGATGGGAGGCGGCTCCCCCCCAGAAGGAGAGCTCGATGGAAAGCTTTCCGGAGATCTCATCGAGGGTTTTTCCCAATCCAATGGCAAGGATCTGCTCGAGCGCCCTTACGTCGTCTTCGGCTCTATGACGCCTTTCCTGGGGTATCCCGAGGGACTTTGCCAGATTCTGAAGCCGATGGCTCTTTTCCCCAGGAAGCAAGCTCTTTAACACCGGCACGGTGTCGATTCCTGGATTTCCCAGGGGCCGGGTTTCCAATCTCATAAGTTCGCGATTGATCATGCCCAGGTCGAAGGAAAGATTGTGGGCGATGATCAGTTTTCCATGAAACTCTTCCCCGTGCTCCTGCCAGAATTCCCGGAAGGTCGGAGCCTCCCTGACCATTCCATCGTCTATTCCATGAATTTTTGTATAGAGAGGCGGGATAGGCTCCTCCGGGTTGACCAGTGAGGAGATTCGCCTTATGTGCCCGGATCGTCCCCATATCGACAGACTGATCTCCACAATCCTGGCCTCTCTTTGGAAGAGCAGGCCGGTCGTTTCGACATCGACAATGAGGAGCTCCTCTTTTCCCTCTTCCCATGGCGGCGTCAGTTCGAGAGTCCTTTACGGGTGATGATCCCCGAACCCACGAGGACGTTCAACTTATCATAGAATGCGGCGACCTGGCCTTCTACAATGCCGTCGTGTGGGACGGATAGTGAAAAATGAGCCTTTTCACCGGGTTGGTTGCGACAGGGGACCGGGGCCATCGTCGAGCGGAACTTCACATGGATCTCTCCTTCATGCGCTCTCTCCGTATCGAAGAGGGGACCCATGGGATCCCTGACCCAAAAGGTGTTTTCAAGAAGTTCATCCTTTTCGGAGAGAAGAAGCTCTTTTTTGCCCATGTCCACAGTGTGAACATAGAGCCGCCTTCCTCCTGCAATGGCCAGACCCCGCCGCTGCCCTCTCGTGAGGCCGACTCCTGAGGCAATCGATCCTATCTCTTGCCCCTCGATCGTCTTGACTGTCCAGGCGGCTTGCCCTTTCCCGGTCTCCTCCTGTGCCATATAACTTGAGACTCTCTTCTCCGAGATAAAGCATGCCTCCTGATTTTCGAGCAGTCCGGCTACGGGGAATCCGGCAGATTCGGCCAGGATCCGGACCTCTCCTTTTGTCATCGAGCCGATGGGAAAGAGTGTGTTCTCCCTCTCGAGTCCTTTTGTTCGGCTGAGAAAGTAGGACTGGTCCTTTGACGGGTCCCGGGCGATCGAGAGCCCTGTCCATTTGAAATCCTGAGAACGCTTCCACGTTGTATAATGGCCGGTGGCAACAAGAGGGATCCCTGCTTCCTGCGCATATCTGCGAAGAAGAGGAAGTTTGACGCTTTCGTTGCAGGCAATACAAGGGTTGGGCGTCTCGCCATTTTTATAGGCGGCCTTGAATTCTTCCACGACATCGTTCTTGAATGTTTTCTCGGCATCAACAACGATGTAGGGAATTCCGATTATGCGTTCGCAAAGGTATCCGACCATCGGAATGTGGCAGCACGTGCGCTCTCCCCAGCCCTTTCCCCCTTCATCGACGTTTTCCCAGAGCTTTAGGATGACTCCGGTAACGTCATATCCGGCTTTTTTGAGGAGCCACGCCGAGACGGCCGAGTCGACCCCTCCGCTCATTCCGACAATGACCTTTTTACTTTTTATCATTGCCTTCCGGGGTCTTTTCCTTCTTTACACCGGTACTCATTTCGCATTGTCCATTGAATATGACCCCTTCTTCAATCATGAGAACCGGGGTCTTGATCTCTCCCTTGATATTGGAGGGTTTTACGAACTGAATGGCCTCCTGGGCGACGATCTTTCCATTGATCGTCCCCCCACAGACGATCCGTCCAACATTGACCGTTCCCGTAATCGAGGCTCCGTCTCCAACGATCAGGGTGTTCTCCGAGTGGATTTCTCCCTCAAGGACTCCGTCGATCCTGACAGTCCCTTCAAACTGGAGGTATCCTCTAAAGAGTGTTTCCTTTCCAAGGAAGGCGATGATGTTGCCTTTCCCGGAATCTTGGCCATTATGCTTCATCGTGGGAACCTTCCTCCTGGAGACCTGTTCTCTCCGACAGTTTCGTGATCATCTCTTCGAGCTCGTCCATTCTATTAAAACTCAGCTCGACCTTCCACCCTTTTTTCTGTTTTCTTATTTGCGCGCGACAATGGAGTGCCGAACTCAGGACCTGGGAATTCTCCCCGATCCACTCCTCAACCGAGTTGTCTTTTGTCTTCGGGGCTCCCGGTTTTTTTGCAAGTCTCTCTTCGAGCGCCCTTACAGAAAGGCCTTTAGCGATGATTAATCTGGCCCATTTTTTCTGATCTCCCTCCGCCAGACCCGAGAGGATTTTTGCGTGGCCAAATGTGAGAGAGCCCTCCCTGAGAAATTCTTTAACCTCTGCCTCAAGGTCGAGGATCCTCAAATAGTTTGCAACGGATGATCTCTTGATCCCCAGGTGGTCGGAGATTGTCTCCTGTGTCCATTCGAACTCCCGGGAAAGCTGGTCGAGACCTTCGGCAATTTCAAGCGGATTGAGGTCACTCCTTTTCAAGTTTTCAACCAAAGCGATTTCGAGGAGCTCCTGGTCGGTGAACTCCCTTATGACCGCCTCAATCTCCTTCCATCCCAGCTTTTCTGCCGCCCTAAGTCGTCTCTCCCCTGACACGAGCGTGAACTGGTCGTTTCTTTTTACAACGATGACGGGGTGAAGGAGTCCATGGCGCCCGATTGACTCTGCCAGCTCCTCGAGAGATTCCGGAGAAAAGGTCTTTCTTGGCTGAAAAGGATTGGGCTTTATCTCTGCAACGGCTATCTTCGATGAGGGGATGGCTCCCCCGCTATCGTCGTTTCCGTAGAGGGATTCAAATCCTCGTCCCAGGCTGATCTTAGCCATAGGCCAGTATCTCCTTCGCAAGGCTCATATAGGACTGAGCGCCCTTGGACATCACATCATAGAGTACTGCGGGCTTTCCGTGGCTTGGGGCCTCTCCGAGCGTAACATTCCTTGGGATAATGCTTGAAAACACCTCTTTTTGAAAATGCTTTTTCAGTTCCGCAAGGACTGAGGTCGAAAGCCTGTTCCTTTTATCGTACATTGTGGGCAGAATCCCCTCAATCTTTAACTCTGGATTCCATTTCTGGCGAACTCTCTCCATCGTTTTTATCAGCTGTCCCAGACCTTCAAGGGCAAAGAATTCGCACTGCACGGGAATAAGGACGGAGTTTGCCGCAACGAGGGCGTTGAGCGTGATGAACCCAAGGGAGGGGGGGCAGTCGAGAAGAACATAGTCGTACTTTTCGAGATCCTTTGGAATCAAGCTGTCCTTAAGTATCTTTGCCCGGTCATTGGGATCGGCCCCTGCGACCTCCGGTTCAAATCCTGCCATGGCAACGGAGCAGGGGATCACATCGAGATAGGGAAGGTCCGTCCTTCTTGAGAGATCCCCGATTGTTTTCGAGCCCGAGAGGAGTTCATAGGAGGATTGGGGGGGGTGTCCGGCGGATATCCCGAAACCGCTCGATGTGTTGGACTGAGGGTCAAGATCGATGACGAGTACGTTTTTTTCTTCGACCGCCAAAGAGGCGGCAAGATTGATCGTTGTCGTCGTCTTTCCTACCCCTCCCTTTTGATTCGCGATCGCCACAATGTGCGCCATTGGGTCACTCCTTTGAAAATGTTCCACGTGGAACATTTTTGAGATCATCCCTGAAAACAAAGAGGGAGAGAGAGAATGAGGAGGTCTGAGTCCACTGAGAAATCCCTCCATTTATGACACAGGAGCAGAGAGAATAGCAAGATGGAGAGGTGTCGTCGCCAAATCGAATGAAAAAGCAAGAGGAGGTTAAGAATCTTCTTACCATGGGATCAAAGAGAAAGTCTCTGATCGTAATAGCTTTCATATAGACGATCGGAAAAAAAAGGGGTCTGTCGATGGCGGGGAGGATAGTGACATTGGTAAGGGCAAGATGTCTGGCGGCATAGTCGAGGAAGGCCCTTTTCTTCCCGCTTCTTTCGACAAGAATGTAGTGATGGTTGGGATCAATGAGTGCCAGGATAAGGCCTGGGGAACCATTTCCTGAGCCAAAGTCAACTCTTGGAAATGAGTCAGGAAGCCGGTTTTCTAAATAGTTGTAGGCAAGAATGGGTTCAAGAAGAAGATGTCGGCAGATCTCTCCCTCCGATCGGAAGCCGGTCAACCGGATCCGGGGGTTCCACTCCTGGAGAATATCGACATAGCGGATCAAGGATGTGAGGGTGGTCTGGGAAAGAACGGGGGAGAGTGTGTGGGAGGCGATTGGGTTCATAGGGAGGAGGTGCGCTCCTTCTTGAGATAGATTCTGAGAAGGTCGATGGCTCCCGGTGTCATGCCGCGAAGGGAGAGGGCCTCGCGAAGAGAGGCGGGACGAAATTTTCGCAAGCGGGAGCGCACCTCCAGGGAAAGGCCGGGAAAATCCCTGTCAAGAAAATCGGAAGGGATGGGAAGATCCTCCATCCGGCTCCAGCGGTCGGAGGATATCTGAACATAGCCTTCGTACTTGACCTCCTGTTCGATGGCGTTGATCCAGAGGGAGGGAATGGAGGACAGGTCAAAGCCCTGTTCGGCGAGAAGGGGGGAAAGGGAGACATCCGGGGAACGGAGATGGGCCAAGAGGGACTTCCCTGAGCGCCGAGTTGAATGGAGAATCCTTCGAACCTTTTCGAAAAAATCAAAACGGGAAGAAATATAGGTAGCCTGATCCAAAGAGAGAAGTCCAAGGGCCAATGCCTGGGAGGAAAGCCGTTCGACGGCATTGTCGTTTCTGATGTAAAGTCGGTTCTCTGCCCGGCTCGTAAACATCCTGTAAGGTTCATCAATGCTGTGGGATACGAGATCGTCGACCATGACGCCAAGATATGAGGTCAGACGATCGGGAACCCAGGAGGCTTTCTCCTGGGAGGAAAGAGCGGCATTGATCCCTGCGACGAGACCTTGTCCGGCGGCCTCTTCATACCCGGTGGTGCCATTGATCTGGCCGGCAAGAAAGAGGTTGGAAACAGTCTTTGTCGCTAAAGTATGGCGAAGCTGGTCGGGAAAGACGAAGTCGTACTCGACCGCATAGCCTGGGCGCATGATGATGGCTCTTTCAAGGCCGGGAATTGTCGAAAGAATCGCCTCTTGAACATCGACCGGAAGACTTGTGGAAATGCCATTGGGGTAATATTCGTCAACATCGGACCCTTCCGGCTCGACAAAGACATGGTGGGAGAGGCGGTCGGGAAACTTAACGATCTTGTCCTCGATGGAGGGGCAATACCGGGGTCCAATTCCATGAATCTTCCCGGAATAGAGGGGAGAACGATCGAGGTTTTTTGAGATGATATCGCGAGTCTCTGAGGTGGTAGAGGTCAGATAGCATGGAAGTGGATCTGTCCCGAAAAAATAGTCGGAGGCTGGCGGGGCAAGCTGGGAGAAAAAAGGAGGGGGGGTATCGCCTGGTTGGGGCTCCATGCGGGAAAAATCGAGTGAGCGTCCCAGGAGACGCGGAGGTGTCCCGGTCTTAAGACGCCCGAGAGAAAGCCCACAGTCCCGGGAAAGAAACTCTGAAAGACCGAGCGAGGCGCGTTCTCCTCCTCGTCCACCAGAGTGTGAGGAAAGGCCAATATGAAGTTGGCCGTTAAGGAATGTCCCCGTCGTCAGGACGAGAGAGGAGAAAAAGTGACGGGAGCCATCTGAAAGATCAAGAGAGCTGAGAAGACCCTTCTGGACAGAGAGGGAGGTAAGCTCGGCTTGCCGGAGAAAAAGGGAAGGTTGGCCGTCGAGGAGGCGGCGCGCTTCCATTCGATAGCGAAATCGATCGCACTGGGCTCGAATCGCCTGGACTGCGGCCCCTTTTCTGGTGTTCAGCATCTTGATCTGGAGTGCCGAGCGATCGGCAAGCCTTCCCATCGCCCCACCCATTGCATCGATCTCGCGGACGATATGGCCTTTCCCAATGCCTCCGATCGAGGGGTTGCAGGACATCTGGCCAATCAGATCGATGTGGAGGGTGAGAAGGAGCGTTCGGGCACCCATTCGAGCAGAGGCAAATGCCGCTTCGATGCCGGCATGGCCACCCCCGACCACAACGACATCCCAGTAATTCCGTGAGGAGTTTAAAGACATCGTTATTTCCCCAAGCAAAACAAAGTGAAAACCCGATCATAAATCTCTTCAGAGGGAATCATCCCCATCCCATCTTCCAACATAAGGCGCGCCTCTTCAAGGGAGGCAAGCGCCAGATCGAAGGCATCGGTCGAAAGGGGGATTAGTGCCTTGGAGAGCGCCTTTGAAAATCCGGAAAGGGAGGCGGCCTGACGGGAGGAGTCGAGCAAGGGATCGGAAAAGGACTGATCTGAATAAAAGGATTCGGCGCGGGAACGGAGATGAGAAAGCAGTGAAGCTAGCCCTCTTCGTGTTCGGGCTGAAACAGAAAAGTCGGGCTCAAGGGAGAAAGGAGGGGGAGAGAGATCCGCCTTGTTCCAAAGGGTGAGTGTTGGCGTTCGTGTGGAAAGCGGAATATCATCGGGATGCTCCGGTGAGGCGACCCAAAGAAGAAGATCCACTCGGGAGATTGTCTGTCTGGCCTTGGCGATCCCCATTCCCTCGATAAGGTCGTTGGAAGACCTGAAGCCGGCGGAGTCGAGAAGAAGAAGGTCTCCGAATGGATAAGAGATGCGCCCTTCAAGAAGATCCCGTGTCGTTCCTGGAAGGGGGGAAACGATCGCCTTGTTTTCCTGGAGAAGACGGTTAAACAAGGAAGACTTTCCGGAGTTTGGGGCCCCGGCCAGAAGAACGGAGTAGGCGGAAAAGTATCGGCGGGACTTTCTATAACGAGTAAGATGAGTGGTCGACATGGAGATAAGGGAGTTTATCCCGGATAAAAGAGTCGCCTTTGTGGAGGAAAAGGGTGCCATGTCCGCCTCCTCCGGGTGATCCAGAAAGGAGTAAAAACGGGCAAGTGTCTCAAGAAAAAGGTCCCTGATTTCAGAAAAGGGGTGGGTACCGGGATTTGAAAAAGAGGTGTGAGCCGCCAAAAACTGGGAGTATGTGGGGGCGGAAATCATGCGATGAAGGGATTCGGCCTTGAGAAGGGAGATCTTGCCGTTATGGTAGGCCCGAAGGGAAAATTCGCCAGGCTGGGCAAGGCGAATGCCGCGCTTTTGAATCTGGGAAAGAATAAAGCGCAAGTTGTGGGGATTTCCATGGGCGTGGATTTCGACGACATCCTCCCCGGTCAGGGAGTGAGGGGAGGGAAAAAACAGAAGGAGAATCTGATCAACAGGACGCCCCTCAACCGAGAAGGAAAGAAGTGTCGCAGTTCTCGGTTGAGGGGGAGAGTCTCTCCCGGGGAAAAAAGGTTCTAGCAAGGGCCACAGGCTGTCGCCGGAAATCCTGAGAATTCCCACGGGTTGGGGAATCAGGACGGTCACAGGGGCAACGATGGGATCCATGGTCAAGCATTCACGACAACAGCCCTATTTCGCAGGGATCGTCTTGAAAACATAGCGCATGAGGACATATTGCTGGCCGATAGTGAGAAGGTTGTTGACGATCCAGTAAAGAACGAGCCCTGAGGGGAAGTTCAAAAAGAAAAAGGTCATGACGACAGGGAGAAAAAGCATAATACGGCGTTGCATGGGATCTGGCGTGGAGGGTGTTAGCCTCGTCTGGATGACCATCGTGATACCCATGATGATCGGAAAGATATAGTAGGGGTCCTTGAGTGAAAGATCGTGAATCCAAAAGAGAAAGGGGGCCTGACGAAGTTCGACGGTATTGTTGAGAATATTGTAGAGAGCGACAAAGACGGGGATCTGCACGAGAACGGGAAGACAGCCTCCGAGAGGGTTGATTCGTCTTTCCTTGTAAAGTTCCATCATTGCGGCGTTGAGTTGGGCTTTATCGTCCTTGAACTTGGCCTGAAGTTTCTTGATTTCAGGCTGAAGCTGTTGCATCTGGTTCATCGAACGGAAGGACATGTAGGCTAGGGGTGAAAAGAGAATCTTGATCAGAAGGGTCACAAAGATAATCGCAAACCCGTAGTTGGCCATGTGGGCGTATAGGGAAGAGAGAAAAAGAAAGAGGAACTTGGCAAGAAAGCTGACAAGCGTAATCCGTCCGAAAAGAAACCAGCCGAAATCGACCGTATCGAGAAGTCCCGGTTCGGCTGATTTCAGAAGGGAGTAGCGCTTGGGTTCTCCGGTAATGGAAAAAGACGATTGGGTCGCTTCGGTGGAAAGCCGGATAAAGGAGTTAGTCTTGTCCTTGATAATTTCGGTAGAGGCGGAAAGCCCCTTGAGAGAGATATAGCCGATAAAGTATTTTGTCTCGTTCCCAACCCAGGACAACGAAGCAGCAGGGAAGATTTCAGAGATATCCTTCTTGAATTCGTTCATTTTTCCATCGGGAGAACCGTAAATTGGACCCTGAAATTCCGTACCGATAAACTGGGCTTCGTCGGACATGCCGAAATTGAGTCCAGGAAGAAAGACAAGGGAAAGATGGTCAGGGTTGTCGATCGTGATCCCGACCCGGTATCCCGAAGGGGGAAGCGTGTAGGAAAGTGTGACAGGGTGGTCGTTGAATGTGTAATGGATTTTCAGCAAAGACTCTTGTGTGGAGGAGGAAATATCTGACCCGGAAATGGGGGTGCCGTTAAAATCAAAGTGATCGAGTGTAAGCGGAAGAAAACCGGACTTGTCGCGAACGACGAGCCCACCCCCCATAAATCCGGGTTTTGATGTAAGGAGGTCGATGTTGGTTTTTTTGTCGGCGGTGAAGTAGGACAAAAGCTTCCAGCCGGTCATTGTTCCGGAGGTACGGGAAAAAGTGAGACGAATATCCTTGTTCGAAAAGGAAACGAGAGAGGATTCCATATCGTTGATCATCGGGACAGAGATAAGATTCGATGAGATAATCCCCTTGCCGCCGGGAACGGGTGCGGGGGCGGAGGATGGGTTATGGGTTGAAAAATAATAATAAAGAAGAAAGTTAAACCCAAGGACGATGGCAATAAGGGGAAGCATTTTTTTAAACATTGAAAATCACTTTCCAAAAAAGGGAGATCGAAGGAGAGTCTTCAGGGAAGATCGATGCCACCGGGGTGAAAGGGGTGACACCGAAGTACCCTGTATATGGATTTGAGTAGGGCCCGGTGAAAAGGATATGCCTGAAATGACAGACGGGCATATTCAGAGCAGGAGGGATAGAAGCGGCAGGATTGCGGCAGGAAGGGGGAGACATATCGTTGATAAAGTGATATCAGACCCTGCATCGTCATGCCTTCAGTCTAGCGAGCGTTCTCCTGGCCTGGACCATTTGTTCGAGAAGCTGGTCAAAGGAAGAAGAAAGGGCCGGATTTCGACCCATGATGATATAGTGTCCTGAAGGAAAGCCTGAGGTCAGACGGTAAGCTTCCTTCAGCCTCCTTCGAACCCGGTTGCGAAAGACGGCTTTACCAATTTTTTTCCCGACAAGAACGCTCAGGCAATTTTCGCTTGATAATTGGCAGAGGAGAACAAAGGACGATGAGACGACCTTTATACCGGGAGTTTCAATAATACGCTGGATCTCTCCGCGCGTAAGCGGGACCGGTTTCAAGCGAAGACTGACTTCAGACGGAGAGCTTGTAACGACCCTTGGCGCGGCGTTTCTTGAGAACCTTGCGTCCGGCGGCAGTCGACATGCGCTTCCTGAAGCCGTGAGTCCTGGCCCGTCGAAGGTTGCTGGGGTTAAATGTCAATGACATGAAAAACTCCTTCGTGGATAAAGAAAAATGAAAAAATCAGTTATTTGGCGCCTTCCGCAACGATCTGTATACGAAGAGTCGAATGAATCCCATGGCCAAGATTTACAGAAAGAGAATACTCGCCAATCTCGCGCAGGGGAGTTTCGATACGGATCTGTTTCTTGTCGAGAGAAATGTCGTGGGAGACGAGCAAGTCGACAATGTGCATGGAGGTGACGGATCCAAAGATCTTTCCGTTCTGTCCAACCTTGACCGATACGGGGAGAAGAAGCTCGGAGATCTTTTCGGCCTTGATCTGAAGATTTTCTTTTTCCTTCTCGGCTGCCTTGCGAATCTTTTCCTTATGGACTTCGAGGGCGGCAAGTTCGGCCTTGCCGGCAAGAATGCAAAGGTTTTTCGGCAAAAGAAAGTTGCGGGCGTACCCGGCGGAAACGGAGACGAGATCGCCGGCATCGCCGAGGTTCTCAATGTGCTGCTTAAGAATTACGTTAGTCTTGCCCATGGCTTCTCCACATTTTTAAGAGTTAAACTTGAATAATATAACAGAGGGAAATGTCTAAATCAATGAAATTCGAGAGGTAGAAAAAGAAAGAGTAAGGGGCGATCCTCCTCGTTGAAGAGAAGGAAAGAAGGAGGGTACACTCAGAGGACAAAACTTCAGTCCTCATATTTCCAGGAGAGACAATTGCGGACGGGCTTTACGACAGGAGCCTGTGCCCAGGCGGGAGTCAGGGCATGCCTTGATTCGCTGAAAAATGGGTCGTTCGGGACAAATGTCAGGATCGTTCTCCCGAACGGAAGGACCGCTTCTTTTGAGATCCATCGGGCGATCGCACTCTCTCTTAGAGGAGAGCCAAAGGCCGCCTGTTCGATCATCAAGGACGGAGGGGATGACCCGGACTGCACCCATGGGGCGGAGATCGAAGTCGAAGTTTCCCTCAGTGAAGAGGGAGGAGTCGAATTTCTGGCAGGTACAGGAATCGGAACAATTACAAAGCCAGGGCTCTCTCTTTCAGTGGGGGAACCGGCAATCAATCCGGTCCCGCGGCGATCCATGGAGAAAGAGTTCCTCCTGACCAAAGAAGAGCTTGAAGCACGATTCGATAAGAAAAGCCTGGGAATCTCGATCCGGATTTCGATCCCGGACGGAGTGGAGCGGGCTCGGCAGACCCTGAATGAAAGATTGGGGATTGTCGGAGGGCTTTCGATCCTGGGAACGAAAGGAATTGTCGTTCCCTTCAGTACCGCCGCATACAGGGCCAGTATCTCTCAGTCGATCGACGTCGCCAAGGCAAGAAATGTCGAAACAGTTGTCCTGACAACGGGGGGACAGAGCGAGGCCTTTGCCATGAAGCTCTACCCCGGCCTTCCCCCGGAGGCCTTCGTTCAAATCGGGGATTTTACCGGATTCTCAGTGAAAGAGGCGGGGAAAAAAAAGATAGAAAGAATTGTCATGGCAGGATTTCTGGGGAAGTTTTCAAAACTTGCGAAGGGGATAACGCAGACCCATGCGGCGGGATCCCAGGTGGACCTGGAATTTCTCGCAGAATTGGCCCGGGAGACAGGATCGGATGAATCGACATGTCGTGAAATCACTCAGGCAAATACCGCACGACATGTCGGAGAAATTGTCGAGAAATCGGGAAACTTGGCGTTTTTTTCACTGGTATGCCAAAGGATTCTCCATCACCTTGAGAGACTCTCTCCCCGTCCGAAAAATATCGAGATCCTGCTGACAAATTTCACAGGAGAGCTGGTGGGGAAAGCCACGAGAGAGTCGAAGAAAATATGACCGAAAAAACCTCCATACACATCATCGGCGTTGAGCCAGAAGGGGTCAACCCGAGCCGCGCGCCTCTTTCAGACTACCTTTCGAAGACAGCCCTCGTGATCGGAGGAAAAAGACACCTGGAGCCTCTCCGGGAGGTCCTGGGGAAAGAGGTGGAGTTTCTGGGAATTACATCCAATATTCCGGAGGTGGTGGCAAGACTTCTCCGATTTGCCGAAGAGAGCAAGCCTGATAAAAACGCCATAGTCCTGGCGACAGGGGACCCCCTCTACTATGGAATCGGCGCACCGATAGCCGCCGCCCTTCCAGCGGGAAGCTTTTCGGTTCACCCGGCCACGACCCTGGTCCAGAGGTCCTTTGCCTTATTGGGAGAACCTTGGGAAAAGGTCAGTGTCGGAAGCCTCCACAGTAAGAAGGAGAGCCCGAAGCTTCACCCGGGGCGATGGGCTTTTTATACGGGGGGGAGCGCGGGAGTGCGGGAGGTCTGTACTCTCGTTCTGGAAAAGGGATTTGGGATCAGAAAGATGGCACTACTTGAAGAAATAGGAATGGCGGGGGAACGGGTCCGGCATTTTGAGAAGGTGGAAACGATTGGGATATTGCCCGATGACGTCAAAGCTCTCAACATGGTGGTGATGACGATAGAAGAAGGGTCGGGGAATGAAAAGTAGGGAAAAATTTTTTGGATTGCCGGAAGAGGCCTTTGCCTTTACTGTCCCGCGCAAGGGGCTGATCACAAAAACAGAAATTCGCGTACTCTCCCTCATGAAGCTCGACCTGAGATCCGGGCAGATTCTCTGGGATATAGGGGCGGGATCCGGATCTGTCGGAATCGAGGCGGCGCGCCTGGTACCCAACCTGAAGGTCGTGGCAGTTGAGAAGGATCCAGCCGATTATGAATGCCTCCTCAAAAACATCGAGACATTCGGGCTCTCGGAGAGGATAACGCCAATATTCGGAAAGGCGCCGGAGGCGCTCGTCGGATCGCCCGCCCCCGACAGGGTCTTTATCGGAGGCTCGGGGGGGAGGATGACGAACCTGCTCGACTACTGCCAGGAAAAGGGAAATCGTCCGGGAATCGTCGCCAACTTTGCGACGATCGAGAATCTGGCCGAAGCTCTCGAGTGGGCAAAAAAACAGAAAATAACTCCTGATCTTGTCCACCTGCAGGTTGGGCGAGGGGTTCCGATCGTCGGCCTCATGCGGATCGAGGCCCAGAATCCTGTCATGATCCTCTCCCTCTTTCCCGGGGAGGGAGCCCATGACTGAGGAGAAAACGGAAATTGGGAGCTCCGGAATGGGAACGAAGCGGCTGGCCGTGGCAACGATCACCCGACCGGGGCTTCTCGTCGCCGCGCGGATCGCAAAAGAGCACGGGGCGGACCTGTTCGTATCGGAAAGATATCTGGCCAATATTCCGGAGGATCTTAAGGCGACCGCAAAACCATTCGATGGCGTCATCAAGAACCTCCTTCCGGAGCTGTTTGCCTCCTACGACGGGATTGTTCTCATCATGGCCCTTGGAATCGTGGTTCGTTCGATCGCGCGCCTTGCGGAGGACAAGACCCGGGATCCCGCCGTCATCGTGGGTGACGTTCAGGGACGATTCCTCATCAGCGTCCTTTCGGGCCATAGCGGAGGAGCCAACAGCCTCACAGAGGAGCTTGCCCGGACGATCGGCGCCACCCCCGTGGTCACCACCGGAACCGATGTCACGAAAACAGTGGCTCCCGACATTATTGCCCGGGAAATCGGGGGATTTCTGACACCCCTCGACAATCTCAAACGCGTCAGCTCGGCGATTGTCGACGGAGATCCCGTCCTCTTCCTGAACCTTGATGGGATCCCTGTTCCCTCCCTTGAGGGACCGCGAAAACCGAACATCCTGACGGCAAGGACTCTCCCGGAACCCCTTCCCGCACTTCGGGCCGGAGTCTATATCAGCGTCAGCAAAAACCTTCCTTCTCTCGGGGAGGCTGTTCAGACCGTCCAGATCGTTCCGCGGGTCTTAGGAGTGGGAATCGGCTGCAACAGGGGAACAAGCGTATTCGAGATCGAGAAACTGCTAAGAGAGGTCCTAGACGAGAAGGACTGGCATGACGGTGCGATCCGGGCCTTCGGATCGATCGACCTCAAGCGGGACGAAGAGGGGATCGTCGGTCTCGCCTCCCGTCTGGGGGTTCCCCTCTTTTTCTTTTCCCGGGAACAGCTGGGGGATGTCAGCGTCCCCAATCCCTCCGGGGTGGTCATGCAGTATGTCGGGACACCGGCAGTGGCTGAGCCGGCTTCACTCCTGGCCCTTGCCATGTCCCCGCCTCCCTGGCCGGGAGGAGCGAGACTTATAGTAGAAAAGGTCAAGTCGAAAGAGGCGACCATAGCCATATCGAGATGGCTTCCGGAAGATGCGGAAGCGACCTCCGGGAATAACACAAAAAGGAGCGAGCAGGCAGAAAAATGACAAAATCCTATCTGACAAGAGCTTCAAAGGAGAAAGGCGGGACGCTCAATCTGGTGGGTTTCGGACCGGGAGCTGAGGAGCATCTGACACCGATTGCGAAGAAGGCGATCGAACGCGCGGATGTCGTCATCGGCTATCGAACCTATATCGATCTCGTGCGCCATCTCGTCAACGGGAAGACGGTCGTGGAAACCGGGATGACCGAAGAGATCGACCGGGCGACACAGGCGGTAGAACTGGCCTATCAGGGACACGATGTTGCGCTGATCAGCAGTGGCGACGTCGGTATCTACGGGATGGCCGGACTCGCCTTCGAGGTGCTCGGGGAAAAAGGCTGGACAGGAAGCGAGATCGAGGTGCGAGTCCTCCCGGGGATCACGGCCCTGTCGGCCTGCGCCTCGCTTCTCGGAGCCCCTCTTATGCACGATTTCGCCTCTATCAGCCTCTCCGATCTTCTGACCCCCTGGGAGGTCATCCGAAAACGGCTCGTGGCAGCCGCCTCGGCGGACTTCGTGGTGGCTCTCTACAACCCCCGATCCTCAAAACGGGTCCGACAGGTGGAGGAGGCCCGGGAGATTCTCCTGGCCAACCGCCCGAAGGAGACGCCGGTCGGGATCGTAAAAAGTGCCATGCGCGACGGAGAGACGGTTGTGATCACGACCCTCGATCAGATGCTTGAGCACCCGATCGGGATGCTCACAACCATTCTCGTGGGGAACTCGCAGACGCGCCTTCTTGCCGGACGCATGGTGACCCCGAGGGGATACCGGAACAAGTACGATCTTGAAACCGGAGAACGGATCGCCAAAGGGGGAGGTGGTCGCCCGGAATGAGTGGAGAAGAAAAGGAAAAAGGGCTCGTTATCGTCTATACCGGCGACGGAAAGGGCAAGACAACGGCGGCCCTGGGACTTCTTTACCGGGCATCGGGCTACGGAATGAAGAGCCTCATGGTCCAGTTCATGAAAGGCCGGATGCATTCCGGGGAGCGGGAGGCCGCTTCACAGTCTTTTGAGGGTCTTGTCACGATCGTTCCCCTGGGGGAGGGGTTTACCTGGGAAACGAAGGATGCGGCCAGAGACAGGGCCGTTGCCCAGCAGGCCTTCGACTATGCCCGGAAAGAATCCCTTTCGGGCGGGTACGATCTGGTCGTGCTCGATGAAATCAATATTGCTCTTCGCTACAATTATATCGACGTGCCCCAGGTGCTGGCCTGGCTCGACGAACGTCCTGAATACCAGCATGCCGTCCTGACGGGAAGGAACGCCCCGGAGGCCATTGTGGACCGTGCCGATCTCGTCACGGAGATGAAGATGATCAAGCATCCCTTTGACAAGGGAATACTAGCCAGGAAAGGGGTCGACTTTTAATGGCGCTTCTCAAGATTGCAAAGATGGGAAACCCGGTTCTCAGAAAGATCTCCGAGCCGGTTACGAAAGAGGAGATCAAAACCCCGGAATTTCAGCAATTCCTCGACGACATGATCGAGACGATGCGAGATGAGGACGGGCTGGGTCTGGCCGCACCCCAGGTCCACGTGTCAAAGCAGGTCGTGGTCATAGAAAGCCTCGACGATCCGCGTTCCGGGGAGGAGGGGCCGGAAATGCCCCTCCTGGTGCTGATCAACCCCGTCTTCAAGTATATGTCCAAGGAGTTGCGAACCGGGTGGGAAGGGTGTCTCTCCCTCGACAACCTCCGGGGGCGGGTGCCCCGCTCCCGCGCCGTCAAGCTCGAGGCTCTCGGCCGCAATGGCGAGGCGATCGTCCTGGACTGGGAGGAGTTTCCGGCGGTGGTGCTCCAGCACGAGATCGACCATCTGCGGGGACACCTCTTCGTCGACCGGATGAAAGACATGTCGACTCTGACCCACCTCGGCGAGTTTCGCCGGTATTGGGTCAAGGAAGATGAGGAGGTCGAGGAGGCCTGATCCCGGGGAGGCTCAGCCCTGAGAACAGACGGAGCAACCGATCTCCGCCAGAAGCCCGATTGTGGCTCCGAGAGGATCCCGGGCCTCCAGAAGGGGACGTCCCACCACGAGAAGGTCGGATCCTTCCTCCCGCGCCTCGCGGGGAGTCTTGGCATTGGCCTGGTCGTCCTTAGACCCCATGGGACCTGAGGGGCGAATCCCGGGAGTGACGAGAAAGGGGGCCGGGCCCCAAAGCTCCCTGGCATGCCGGAGCTCCCCCGGTGCCATGACGAGACCGTCCGCCCCGGAGGAGAGCGCCATCTGCCCCAGGCGGGAGACACCCTCCTCCCGGCTTTTGTAGCCGAGTGTCTGAACCTCGTCGAGGGTGAGATGGGTTAGAAGGGTCACGGCAATCAGGGCCGGGGCCTTCTCCCCCATGGCATTGAGGGCCCGGCGGGCGGAGGTGATCATGCCGGGGCCACCCTGTGCATGAAGGGTAACCATCCGGATTGCTGGCGAGGGAAGGCTCGAGAGGACCTCGAAGACCGTGTTGGGAATATCATGCCACTTGAGATCGAGAAAGACGGGGATCCCCAGCTTTTCGGCGGCGACAAGAAACTCCCTCCCCCACGAGAGAAAGGGGACGGAGCCACATTTGACCATACCGACATGGGGACCGAGTAAGGCCAACATGGTCAGCCCACGATCCCTGTCGGCCAGGTCGAGGGCCAGGCACAGCGGGTTTTTTAGTCCAAGACGGCTCCTGATCTCCTTCAAGAGATTCTCTCCCCTTTTTTTTCCAGAAGAAACGTATCGTAGCGCTCGCCGGGAAGGTATTGAAGTGTGGCCGGGAGCTTTTTCAGCGCCTCTTCTGTCCTCTCCGTCTCCTCCCGCGATATCCCCGAACAAATCATCGCCCCCCCCGGCAAGAGGCGGTCGAAGAGCGAGCCTGCCTGGGATGCGATGACCCCTCCGGTCACATTGGCCACGATAATGTCGAAGGGAGTTGGCGTGCAAGCCGCTTCCCAGTCCGCAAGCGATGGGAAGACCCATGAGCGGGTCTCCATCCCGTTGGCGAGGAGGTTTTCCCGGGTAGCCTCGACTGCATAGGGGTCGTTGTCGACCGAAACGAGAGTGGCCTTCTCCGAGATCTTGAGGGCCGCGACCCCCAGGATCCCCGTTCCGGCGCCAAAGTCGAGGATGGCAGGGGCAGGTCGGGAAGAGCCGTCCAGAAGGCGGACGATAAGCTCAAGGCATCGAAAGGTCGTCTCGTGAAGTCCGGTTCCGAAGGCCATCTGCGGGTCAATTCTGATCTCAGTGCCGCCCAGGGGCGCGGGTTCTTTGTCCCATGCCGGGATGACAGAAAGCCTCCCCACGGTAAATCTCTTAAACCCCTGCTCCTTCCAGAGCTCCTGCCAGTCTTCCTGCAGATAGGTCTCGGTGTGGATCTCGATCGCTCCGAGGGAGAGAAGGGCACTCTCCATCAGGAGCCATTCGGTTGAGGTAGTCTCCGGGGGGACGAAAACGAGGCGGCAAGGATCGCCCTCCTCCAGAAGGACGGTCGAGGAGAGCCTCTCTGAAAGCCATTCAAGAATCCGGGGGGAGTCTGCCGCCTCGCAGGATAAAGAGATGGAGGTGTAGGTCGGGGGAGAGTGGGGGAGAGAGATGGCGACCTCAGGGGTTGAAGGTGAGTGTGTAGAGGGAGGTCCCGGGGGAGAGAAAGACTAGATCGACCCGGTGGGGGCCAAACGGCTGCCGTGTACTCAGGGAGTACATTCGGGACCCGGAGACCACGACCCGTGTTGACCCGTCATTTTCGACCCTAGTATCCACTCCGGCCAGAGGGCGGGGTAGGGGGTGCCCGTCGACGATCACGAGGACCGTTCCCCGGGAGTGGCCGGCAGGCTGTCTCATGACGGCGTTGACCCCGGTTCCCTGGTAAAAGACTGTCAGGCGAGAGGGGGAGCGATGGCTCATTTTTCCCGATAAAACATGATCCTTGTATGTAGACCATAAGCCTTTAAGTATTATGACATTCTTTGATGTTGTTCGGCCTCTGTAAAAGGATATTTTTTTACGAAATCCGCCGGTGTTTCCCAAGTGACCTCGATCGGTTCCGGCATAAAGCTCCGGGGTCAGACCCTCAGGAAAGTCGGCAGAAGAGGTCGATTCGGCGGCAGGAGAGGAGAGGTGAAGAGCGGAGACAATGTGGCTCTCGAGATCTTCGTAACCTCCTTCCCCGATAGAGTGGTAGAGAAGTGTCGCGTCGGGGGCGTATAGATAGTCCGAGGGCCAGTAGTGGTTTCGAAAGCGGTTCCAAAGGGTGCGGTCTTGGTCGAGGACAACGGGAAAGTTTATATGGTACAGGGCGATAGCTCGCTCGACGCGTTCGGGTTTTGCGGCAAAGTCGAACTCAGGGGAATGGATTCCGACGATCTCGAGACCTTTGCCGTGATACTTTCGGTACAGGCTCTCCAGGTGGGGAAGAGTCCGGAGACAGTTGATACAGGTGTAGTCCCAGAAGTCGAAGAGGACGACCTTTCCGGCAAGGGGAGGGGGTGAGACAAATCCCTTCTCGTCGACCCATCCCCCGTTTCCCTCGAGGGAAAGCGAACCGGCCCGGGAAGGGGAAGAAGAAAGGATCCACGAAAGAGAGAGGACAAGTAAAAAGAGCCGTAAGAAGAATCCCGCGGATCCTGTCATGGGGGGGGCTCCGGAGAGGTGACGGTGGAGTTCCGAAAAAAGAAAAGGAAGGCACGAGAGCCCTCCTTTTCCAGTGTTGCCAATGATAAATCAGAACTCAGGGATGCTTGCCCGTCCACGATTCGGGGCGAAAGCCCTCCTTTGAAAGCTCGAAAGTGTCCTGAAGATCTGTAATCATGATCATCTTGATGGCATGATGCTTGGCGAGGTCGTCACAGATTCCGACGCAGATCTCGCAACCCTTGCAGCGATCAACTGCGACAAAGGCCGTCTTTGCGGCATTGTCGTAGAGGATGGTGTTTGCCTCAGGACAATACTGAGTACAGAGCCGACAAGCGGTTTCGCTACAGATGGCTTGGTCGATATGGGCGACAAGATACAAGGGATCTCTCCTTTACGTTAGATCAGACAGGGGCCTTCTGGGACTGTGCGGCCCAACCGTGCTCCTGGGCATATTGGTATGCGGCGGCGATGACGGCCATGTTGCTCTTGAGAAGCTGCTCCTTCTTGGCGAACTTCTTCTCGATGACATTGTCGAGGGCGGCCGTTCCCCCCGAGACCACGAAACCCTTTCCGAGAAAGCGCTCGCGAACGGACTGTTCGAGGGATTCCATGGTGGGGATCCCGAGGATGGAGGCGATTGCGCCCACCATGGCCATATTTGTGGCCAAATCGGTTCCTCCGACCTCACGGGCCATCGTCGTTGCCGGAAGGTAATGGATACGGGCTTCACGTTCCTTAAGCTCCCGGACCTCATCGGGCTGCAGGGAAATCGGCGTGTCGGAGTTGATCAAAACAACGCCCTTCTGCTTGAGGCCGGAGTAGAACGGCATCGTGTAGGACTTCCCGTGGGTGATCACCTGGGGGTGGAAAATCATGATGACGTTGGGGTAGATGATCTCGCCGATCTCGTAGATCTTGTCAATGGCGATACGAACATAGGACTCAACGGGGGCCATACGCTTTTCCGAGCCGAAAAAGGGCACAAGGGTACTCTCGCCCCCGTTGATAACCATGCCGTTACTCAGGATATGGGATGCGGTCACGACGCCCTGTCCCCCGATGCCAGCCATACGGATGTTGTAACGCTTGAGTTGCATGGGAAGATCTCCTTCAGAGGTGGCAGGGAGCCCTTATGGATGCTCCCTGCGGATCGTTGTTACTCCTTCTTGGCCTTTTTTGCCGTGTCGATGGAGTCGAGGTAGGCCTTGGCTTCGTCGGAGATGATCTCCATGAATCCGTAGCGCTTGGATTCGATGTCACGCGCATCGTCGAGAACCTTGGGCGTCGGAATGGCGTATTCGATGTTGCAGGAGGTATAGGCCTGGATGAAGGTCGGACCGACTTCACGGGCGATCATGACGGCCTTCCGGACAACGGAGGCCACCCGGGTGGGGTTGGTGGGGGTCAGGCGGGCGATGTAGGCCACGCCCGAGGTCTTGGCCAGGCCAATCATGTCCATCTTTTCAAAAAGTTTTCCCTTGGGGGCCATCTTGAGCAGGGCGCCGCGTTCGGTCATGCCGCTCTCCTGTCCCCCGGTGTTTCCGTAGACCTCATTGTCGAGCATGATGGTGGTGAAGCGCTCCTTGCGGAACCAGGAATGCATGACCGCACTAAAGCCGATATCGGCAAGTCCGCCATCTCCGGCCATGACAACGACATCCTTAGCCTGGTCCTTGAAGCGGACTTCAAGGCCACGCTTGAGGCCGGAGGCAACGGCGTTGGTGTCCCCGTAGTTTCCGTAAATGAAGGGAATCGATGTCTGGGTCAGGGCAAGACGTCCGCACCCGGCCGTACCGATAAGAATGGTGTGTTCGGGGTTGGGGAGACCGACCATGGTCAGGCGAATAAAGAGGGTCATGGCACAGCCGGCACACATAGGATGCTCTTCGAGGATCTCCTTGAAGGAGCCCATCTCCGAGACCTTCTTCTGCTTTCCGTAAGGTCCACGCTCGACGAGGTCGATGTATTCCTTGGTCATGTACTTCTCCCAGCCGGGAGTAATCGTCATATTTTTCAAGCTCATTTTTCAGCTCCAGAAATGTCCGTACAGGCGTTTTTTTGTCAAATTGCATCATGCGGCCTCTGTGGGCCAGTGTCGCGTTCCCTAGAACACGAACTTCTTTTCCGGGAAGATCGTCTGGAGGATCATCTCGGTCGGCATGGACATGCCTCCGTAAACCCTGGGCCCGGGAACGATCTCCGCCTTCGAGTACCCGTAGAGGGCGGTAACGATCTCCCGATGCAACCATCCCATGTAATTGAACTCGGGAACAAGGATCCTCTTCGCGTGCTTGCAGGCGGCGCGAAGCTCGGGAGTCGGGAAGGGACGAAGGGAGCGAACCTTGATGAGTCCAACCTTCGTGTTGTGCTCTTCCTCCGCCTGCCGGACGGCCTCGCGCGACTGGGAGACGGCGCTTCCGGAGGCGATCAGCATGATCTCGGCATCGGGGTTGACGACCTCGATGAGACCGCCCATGTACTTGTCGATATAGCGGCGGGCGCGTTCGTTGGCTGCCCAGACCTCCTGCTGCCAGGAGGCGTGGACCTGGTAGCTGATGAAGTTGCTCTTCTGGATCGGCGCGTCACGGGAGAGGCGGGCCGGAGGATTCTCGTTGTCCATCGTCGGCACGGCCTCGGCGTAGGGATCCCTGGGCGGAAGCTTAATGTCCTTTGAGGGCATGCTGACATATCCGCGGGCGTGGGTGACAAAGAATCCGTCCACGGCGACGGCCACGGGGAGTGTGATCTCGGGGCGCTCGGAAATGATGAAGGCCTTCAATGTGTAATCGAAGAAGTCCTGCTGGTTTTCACCGTGAAAAAGAATGATGCCGGAGTTGAGGAGGTAGGAGAGCTCGACGTTGTCGGGCTGGATGGCGAGCGGAGCGTTCACCACGCGGCACATGATGAGGAGAACCGCAGGAATGCGTCCTCCGGGCCAGGAGGCAATGACCTCCATCCCGCGCATGAGCCCGGGGCCTCCGGTGGCGGTCATGGAGCGGGCACCCGCGCGCGAAGAGCCGGCAATGGCAGACATCACACCGATTTCCTCTTCCCCGCGGAAGTATTCCTTGACATATCCTTCGGCCCAGAGGGAACCCACCTGCTGCATGGTCTCGCTCTGGGGAGTGATCGGATAGGAGATGGCGACGTCCACGTTGGAGCGGCGGATGGCTTCCTTTGCTGCTTCAGAGCCTGTGATGAAGGCTCTTTCGCGAGGAGCCTCGAAGAACATGTATTCGGGAGTGACGATCTTCTGGCGATCTCCCGCAGACAGCTCGATGTCGCCCGCACTCTTTGTCTCGGCGGCTTTTCCTGCCTGGACGTCCTTGACTCCTGCCGAATCAGACATTAATGACTCCTTGATATGGAAGATGGTCGGTAATGAAAAATTGAAGAAACTTGCGGAACACTTTCCCGAAATCTTTTCTTTCAACCCCGGTGGGGCCCACCGGGGCTTGGGGCCAGTCGGACAAAGGGAACCTGACTGTCCCCGGTTTCGGTCGGCATCATAATTGCCGTTTCGACCGATCGTTTGCACGCTTAGGACTCCGATGTTCCCGGCAGTCCACAAAAAATATTTGCGCACAAGGAATGCGGTCTGCAATCACATTATGATCCAGCGTCCGAATACACTATCACCAGTTCTTTAATCAAGTCAAACTCTTTCCTGATTAGCACGATTGTTCAGCCATAACCCTATGGTCAGCTACAGACGGCACTTTCGGCTCATGGCCCTGCCCAGGCGTCTACTCCCGGCCGCTTGAAACTCGGCCCCTTCTGGAACCCATCTCCGCTTAGCTGAACAATCGTGCTAATCAGGAACTCTTTTGGGACTTTTCGACCCGACAGGGATGCCGGAGGATCCGGTGATCAGATCGCCTGAAAAGTTCCGGGAAAGAAGAAGCAAAACTCCTTTAATGAATGATTTATTTAAAGTAATCCGAATGCTCTGATCCCAAAATCCGGAGGTGTGGGAGGTGACTACTCGGCATGTTCGTCAAGTCCGGCGGCGAGATCGTGGCGAAACTCCTCAGGAATGTTGATGGATCTCGTCTCATCCCATTTCCAGTCGGGCCGCTTTTCCGGAAACTTTTTCAGACTCTCCGCATAGGCGCGTCCTTCGGGGGTCGATCCCCAGGGGACAAGGGTTCTTTTTTCGCAGATGTGTTCGATCGTTTCAAGAAGTGCGTGCAGGGAGTCCGTGGTCCGAACATCGATGTGGATGTGCCCTTTCCGGGGAGTGAGACCGAAATCATCGTAGACAACAATCTGTCCGCAGGAGTCCCGGACTTTGTCGAGATGGTCGAGAAGTGCCTCCATGCGGGGTCTGGGAATCCCAGTCAGGATCGAGAGACCTGGGGAAAAGGTGAGGGTTTCGAGGGATGTCCCGTCGGGAACGTGGGTTTGGTGCAACCCGGGAAGACTCTCCTCAAGCCGTGAAATAAGGGTTTGGCGTGCCATGTCGGTGTCGTTCCATCCCCAACGGGTGGAGGAGCCAACCATTAAAAAGGGCTTCTCTGAGGTCAGGAGAAGATGTGCGAGGGTGTGAATATCGGGGGTGATCTCTGAAGTTTGCGCCATCGTTGTCTCGCTTTGTGGGGGGTGGCTGTTCCGGGGGTGGCGAAGCCGGGTTTGTGAAGGGAAAAGAGAAACCCCCCCGGTGTTCTCTCCCCTTCCTCTATGGTAAGGGGGGGTCGGCACCAAATCAAGCAGTTCTGAAAGTAGGGAGAATGAGAAGCGCGTCAAAGAGAAAAAAAGACCAAGTTCTTTGTAAAGATCAGGTTCTTCATGTGGCGGGTGTCTTTTCGGCGAAGGCCCGGAGGAGTCCCGCGGCAATTTCTTCCGGACGAGGCGGGCATCCGGGAACGAAGACATCGACCTCCATGATGGAGGGAAGGCCGTCCATGACGGCATAGCTTCCGCGAAAGATCCCGCCGTCTTTTGCGCAGTCGCCGACGGCAACGGTCCGTTTTGGGGAGGGGATGGCCTCCGAAGTGATTTCAAGCGCCTCCCGCATGTGGCAGGTGACCGGGCCCGTGACGAGAAGAATGTCGGCGTGGCGGGGGGAAGCCACGAAGGAGAGTCCCCGGCTTCCAAGCGAGGTGACGGGGTTTTCGAGAGCCCAGAGCTCGAGCTCACAGCCGTTGCAGGAGCCGGCATCGAGATGGCGAATCGCGGCGCTGTGGCGATACTCGGAAGGAGTGGCGCATCCGGGGTCTGTTTTCTGTGCTTCGGTAAGATTGCCCGTTTTCAGTATCTTCCAGAGAAGTTTCCACATAAGGGCTCCTAGAGGTCGGTTCCGCTGTAGCTCGGGTTGAATGACTTGTTGATAAGGGGAAAGTCCGCTACGAGATTTCCGGGGGTCGCGGCTTCAAGCGCATGCCAGAGGAGGGGGGACGGGTCCTGAATATGGGCCGACTCAATCACTCCTCCCGGAAGGAGCCGGACCCATCCGATGACCTCTCCCCGGAATCCTTCGACGAGAGCGCACCCCTCCCGGGGCTCGGGAATATCCGGGAGAGCCATGGTGAGGGGGGGCTCGGGAAGGTGAAGGAGAAGGGAGCGGGTAAAGAGAAGGGACTCGAAAATCTCAAGGAAGCGGATCCGGACCCGGGCGGCCACATCGCCCGTGTGGTCGAGCGAAAGGGCAGGGGCAAAGCGGTGCGTGGGATCTCCCCGGTGGTCGACTCTGGCGTCAAAGGCCTGACCGCTGGCCCGTCCTGCTACCCCGCCGACTCCATAAAGATGCGCTACCTCGGGCGAGAGGATTCCTGTGTTCTGGAAGCGGTCCTGAAGCCCTCCATGGTCGGCGTAGATCCGCTCGAGCTGAGAGAGCTCCCGCGTGAGGAAGTCGCACTCCCCGAGGAGGTGTTCGACCGCCGACACTGAAAGACCGGAGGAGGCGCCGCCCGGAACCAGCGAGTCAAAAAGAAGGCGATGGCCGAAAAAAGTGAGACTGGTGCGATGGAGTGATTCGCGAAGGCGGCCGAATAGGGAAAGGGCGGCCCCGAGACCTGCGTCATTTCCCAGGGAGCCAAGGTCCCCGAGGTGGTTGGCAATGCGCTCCCGCTCAAGAAGAATCGCCCGGACGAATCGGCTCCCCTCCGAAGGAGTGATTCCTGTCGCCTGCTCGACTGCTTGGGAAAATGCCAGACTGTAGGCCACGGCCGAATCCCCCGAGATGCGGGAAGCGAGTCTCGCCCCCTCCGAAATGGTCCGGCCCCGGAAGAGGGAGGCGATCCCCTTGTGGGTATAGCCCATTCGGGTCTCGAGCCGGAGAACCTTCTCTCCCACCACCGAAAAGCGAAAATGGCCGGGTTCGATAATGCCGGCATGGACGGGGCCCACCGGAATCTCGTGCACCCCCTCTCCCGCGACCCGGACGAAGGGATAGTCGCCCGGGGGAGATGAGGGCTGAAGATGAGCGACAGGGATGTTCGGATTTGAAAGGGGGGGCCTGACCCAGAGGCCGTGGTCCGTTTGGGGACGAAGGTCGGAGAGCCCTACGGGGGAAAAGCCGAAGAGATCCCGCACCATTCGTTCAAAGCGGCCGGCCGCAGGAAAGATTTCCGAGAGGGACGGGAAGGAGAGCGTGTCGGGAGAGAGGGAAAGGGAGAGGACAACGAGCCCCTCCTTTAGGAGGAAGGCGGCATAAACAGAGGGCATCTCTGAAGTGGCGCCCCAGACCCCTTTGAGAAGAGCCCCGGAATTCTTCAGAAAACGGGCCTCCCTGAGGTAGTTTGCTGGAAGGTCGAGGGGAAGGAGTGCCCGGGGAATCCCCTCCTCCGAGGGGATGAGACAGAGACCGCCCTCATCAAATGGCAGATCGGTCACTTCACCCTCCATGGACCGCACCGAGGGAGAGAAGGGCGTTTTGGTAGAGAGATGTGAGGAGGGTGGGAAAGAAGAGTCCCAGGACGAGGGCAATTCCCAGATGGATCCAGACCGGGAAAAAGGTCAGCGGGGGTGTCGGGGGCACGGGTGTCTCAAGAGGCGGTCCTCCCCCGTTCATCTCGAGGATCCGGAAAAGGACGGTGCCGAAGGTGACAAAGAGGGCCAGAAGGAGGAAGGGGACGGTGTAGGGGGCCCGCTTCGCCGCCTCGGAGACAATCAGGAACTCGCTGGCGAAAAGGGCGAAGGGGGGCAGGCCGGTGATTGCGAACCCGCCTGCCAGAAGCGCCCGCGAAAGTCCTGGAGTTCGGGCGGCGACCTCCCGGATCGAAAGGATCTTCTGCGATCCGGAGGTTTGGACAATATGGCCCACCACGAAAAAGATCGCCGATTTCACGAGGCTGTGGGCGGTCATGTGGAGAAGTCCGGCAAAGGTGGCGAGGGGGCCTCCGATTCCGAATGCCAAAGTCGAAATCCCCATGTGTTCGATGGATGAGTAGGCGAAGAGCCGTTTGATGTCCTGGCGTTTCCACATCGAGATCGAGGCCAGAAGGATGGAGACCAGGCCGAATCCGATGAGAAGGCGGGAGGGCATGGCGCTATGAAGGGCCCCGTCGGCCAACACCTTGACCCGGAGGATGGCGTAGAGGGCGACATTCAGAAGAAGGCCGGAGAGGACTGCGGAGATGGGGGTGGGCCCTTCGGCATGGGCGTCCGGGAGCCAGTTGTGAAGGGGAACCAGCCCGACCTTCGTCCCGTAGCCGACGACGAAGAAGACAAAGGCCAGCCCGACCACGGTGGGTTCGAGCTGGGACTTGACCATCGCAAGATGGGTCCAGAGAAGGGCCGTTCCCCCCGGGCCGAGAGTTTTTTCGGAGGCGAAGTAGAGAAGGATGGTTCCGAAGAGCGCCTGTGCGATGCCGACGCCGCAGAGGATAAAGTACTTCCAAGACGCCTTGATGGCCGAAGGGGTACGGGACCACCCCACGAGAAGGACGGTTGCGAGCGTCGCCCCCTCGAGGGAAACCCAGAGAAGGCCGAGGTTATTGCTGGCCAGGACGACGATCATCGTCAGGACAAAAACCTGGTAAAGGGCCAGGTAGAGGCGAGACCTCTCCGGGGAAAGATGGCCGTGCGCGGACTCGATGGCCATGTAACGAAACGAAAAGAAGGAGGTCGTGGCGGCGACGCCTCCGGTGATGACGAGGAAGAGGGAGGAGAGTCCGTCGGCAAAAATCTGTTCGTCGAGTGCGAGCCGGGGGCCGCTTCGGTAGACCTCGCCGGCCAGAAGAATTGAGAGGGCGAAGGTAAGGAGGGAGAAGAGAATATTGAGGACGGGGGCTACTTTCTTATGTCCGAAAAAGGCCAGGACGAGGGCTCCCGCCAGAGGGGAAAGGATCAGGAATACGAGGGCCACGCTCACTCCGTCTGGGTGTTGTCCATATGTTTTAGGTCGAAGCTCTCGAAGGTCTCCCGGATCTGGAAAAAGAAGATACCGAAGACGAAGGTTCCGACGAGAACATCGAAGGCGACACCTAACTCCACCACCATGGGCATGCCATAGGTGGCGTTGATCGCCGAGAAGAAAAGGGCGTTTTCCATGCCGAGAAATCCCAGGACCTGGGTGATCGCCTTCTTGCGGGTGATCATCATGAGAAAGGAGAGCAGAAGGGCGGCGAGGCCGACCCCGATGAGTCCGCGGGAAACGGTGCTGGCGAGCTCGGAGATGGGGGAGGCGAGGGCAAAGGAAAAAACCACCACGAAAAGTCCGACGACCATGGTCGTCGGAACATTGAGAAGAACCTCGACCTCTCCGCGGATTCGAAGACGTTCAAGAAGGCGGAAGAGGATGATCGGCAGGACAAGGACCTTGAAGATAAAGGTGAAGAGGGCGGAAAAGAGCAGGTGGGGCTCTCCTGCGACAATCGCGACGGAGAGGGTGCCGAGGGTCAGAAGGAGGCCCTGAAGGGCAAAGATCCGGACGAGCGAGGACATCCTCCGCATCGACAGCATGGCAAAGGAGGAGAGGAGGAGGGCGCTCCCAAGAAAGCCGACGAGTCTGTTCAAAAGGATATGCGTGTGGGGGGCCATGCTAGACCTCGAGAACGAAGTGGAGAAGAAATCCGAGCGTGGACAGAAGATAGGCCAGCGCCGTGAACTCCGGAACCCTGAAGATGCGAAGCTTGGCAAAAAGGGACTCGATCAGGGCAATCCCCGATCCCAAAAGAAGGAGCTTTCCGGCAAGAATTCCCGATCCGGCCAAAACGGAAAGAAGGGTCGGGTCTTCCGGCATTCCCGACGGGGCGAAGAAGTCGATCCCGATGAGGAGGTAGAGAAGAAGTTTCTGCATCGACCCCCACTCCATGAGGGCCAGGAGAGGGCCCGAATATTCGAGGAGCATAGCCTCGTGGATCATCGTCAGTTCAAGGTGCGTGGTGGGATTGTCGATGGGAATGCGGGCGTTTTCTCCCAGAAAGACTAGAATGAAGGCCAGAGCGGCGATCAGAAGGCTCGGATGGAACGGGTCGTGGCCATCGGTCAGGGAGCGGATGATGGAGGGAATGGAGGTCGACCCCGACCAGAGCGAGACGGTGAAGAGGATCATAAGCGTTGCCGGCTCCGTCAAAAAGGCCACCATCATTTCCCGCCGGGCCCCCATGTCTCCGAAGGGGGTGCCGACGTCCATGGCGCCAAGGGCCATCGTCATGCGGGCAAGAGAAAAAAGTCCGACCAGCATGACCGCATCGGCGACGGGGGCCAGGGGAGGGGAGACCAAAAGAAAGGGCACAAGAAGAGAGGCGCCGGCAATCACGGAGAAAAAGACGGGGGGGACCAGGATGAAAAGGATCGAATGCCCCTCGGGCAGGACCGTCTCCTTCCTGAAAAGTCTCAAAAGATTTCTCCAGGGCTGGAGAAGGCCGGCGGGGGTGCGGTTTGAGAGAAATGCCCGGACGATGGCGATCCATCCGTACAGGAGAGGGGCGAATAGAAGGACAAAAAGAAGCTGGAAGGCTTCGACGGCGACCATGGGGGGGGAGGGGGAGGTTATCGCCACCGGAGCACCGAGAGAAGGAAGAGAAGGGTCGCGAAGCTGTAGACCAGATAGACCGAAATACGCCCAGTCCTGACCTTTTCAGCCGACTCCGCAACCAGGGAAAAAAGCCGGAAAAGAGGGCGGTAGAGAAGGGGCCAGTGGGGATCCTCGACGGCCAGCGAGAAGACAGGGTCGGGATCGTCCGGGGTCGGGATGTGGCGCTTCATGGAGAAGAAGACGGGGAAAAAATGGCGGATCGGCTGGGCGAAGGATTCGGCCGAAGCCTGGGACCTCTCGGTGGGCCCGGGGTAGCCGCAGCCCCATGCGGGGACACTCCGCCGTCTCCCCCGGCCCGGGAGCCGGGCAAGCCAGAAAACGGGAAGGGCGAGAAGGAGAAGAAGTCCTGCGAGAAAAATCGGGGACGTCGAGGGTCCATGGGGAGGAAAGGGAAGAAGCCAGGTCCATCCGAACTCGTGGGAAAAAGACGGTAGGTCGGCCCCCGAGAGGGAGAAGACTGCCCCGCGGATCCCGGAGAGGACAAAGGCGGGAAAGAAGCCGAGAAAGAGTGTTCCGAGGGTCAGCCAGCCCATCCCGATCCGTTCGGGGAGGGAGCACTCGTGGGCGTCCCGGGCCCCCTCGGAGCGAGGCTGTCCCAGGTATCCGATCCCGAAAAACTTTAAAAATCCCATGGCGGCCAGGGCCGAGGAGAGGACAAGAAGTGCGGCCCCAAAAAGGACGGCGCTCCGGAGGATCGTTCCCGAGAGGCTCGGGGCCTGCAGGGTTGCCTGCAGAAGGAGCCATTCCGACACGAAGCCGTTCGTGGGGGGAAGCCCCGAGATGGAAAAGACGCCCACCAGAACGAAAAGCCCGGAGAGGGGCATCTTGTGGAGGAGCCCTCCCATGCGGTTTAAGTCCGTCTCTCCCGTGGCATGGACCATTGTTCCCGCCCCGAGGAAGAGAAGGCTCTTGAAGAAGGCGTGGTTCATGGCGTGGTAGAGGGCGGCCGAAAGGGCCACCGCCCCTGCCGCGGGATGGCCGGTCTTCAGATAAAGGATCGAAAGACCGATCCCCAGGAGGATAATTCCGATATTTTCGATGGAGGAGTAGGCCAAGAGAGATTTGGGGTTCGACTGGAGAAGGGCGTAAAGAATTCCGAACAGGGCCATAACCCCTCCGGCGAGAAGGAGTCCGATGCCGAAGGAGGCGTGCAGCTGTGGAAGCCCTTCAAGGCCGAAGAGGATCCTGAGAAGTCCGTAGACGGCTGTCTTCAGCATGATGCCGCTCAAAAGCGCAGAGGCGGGAGCCGGGGCCGCCGGGTGGGCCAGGGGGAGCCAGACGTGAAGGGGCAGGATTCCCGCCTTGGCGCCGAACCCCAGGACGGCAAGAAGAAAGACAAGAAGTGCGAGGGGGGGAGAGAGGAGAGTCTTCGACATGCTGGAAAAGGAGAAGTCCTCAAGGGAGTGGGGCCCGGAAAGGCTTCCGTGAGAGGCCAGGAGGGCGAAGGCGAAGAGGATCAGAAGGCTTCCCCCGTGGGCCATGAGAAGATAGAGGTATCCGGCCCGGCGGACATCCTCCCTTTTGCGTTCCGTGAGGATCATGAAAAAGGAGACGAGGGCCATCAGCTCCCAGGAGAGCATGAAGATGTAGGCGTCGTCGGCGAGAAAAACCCCTCCCATGGAGGAGAGAAAGAGTGCCGTTCTGAAGAAGAAAAGCGCATTTGTTCGGGGAGGCTCTTTCTTCATGAACCCCCCGGTGTAGATCAGGGTTCCGACGGAGGCCGCGCCCAGGAGAAGAAGGAAAAAGCTTGAAAGGGGATCCTGGCGGAAGTGGAAGGGAAGGCCGGGAATTCCGCCGGCCAGGACGAGCCGGGTGTCCGATCTTTCGGCAAGTCCCCGAAAACCGGAGTGCGCCATGAAAAGGCTCTCCAGGGCGAGAAGGCCGTAGAGAAATCTTGAGAGGGCAGGAATCCGGAGGAGAAGCCAGGAGCCGCCAAGACCTGTCGTCGCCCAAGCGGCCAGAATCCAGAGACTCTCGAGAAGAGGGGTTGTGAGGGGAGGGATCACGGGTTCGTTATCATTTCCTGGCCCGGGAGAGTCTCCCGGCGACCTTGCGTCCGTTCAGAGTTTGCATGTTCGAAATTATTTCCCATCTTCGTTCATTATATCATATCACCAGCGGTGCCGGAAGGGAGGATCGGGGAGCCCGAAAACGGCGGCTTGAAAATTGTTATGGGGGGCCTTAGGATGATAGGGAGGAGGAGATAATGCGCGAAGATCCGCGGGAGATACAGCAAAACGAGGTGGCGCGGGAGATCGAGCGAAGCCAGGGGCCAATCCCCTGGTGGATGGTCATTCTCATCGTAATCGTCTATGCGACAGCCATCATCCTCTCTCTTCCGATCCTGGGGAACCGGACCGGACAGCATATCAATACCTTTTTCTCCCCCGACCACAAGCGAGGAACCTTTGACTTCGGGACCGTGGGAGGCGGAGCCTATCTGGCGGGCGGCTTCTTCGTCATCTACTATGTCTTCATGATCCGCCCCCGGCGCAAGCTCAAGAAAAAAAGTCCGAAGATTCCCTGACCGATGGCGGAGAACGCTTTGTCCCGCCGGGGGAAGATCTTGTCCGCGGTACTCTTTCTCCTGACCGCTCTCTCCACGACCTTTGCGGGGGCCCTTCTCGCCGGGGCCGACCCCCTTGCATCCTTTTCGGGTTATCTTAAGGGACTTCCCTACTCCCTGACACTCCTTCTTATCCTTTCGGCCCATGAGGCCGGGCATTTTTTCATGGCCCGCCGCTATGGAGTCTCCGCCCCGCTTCCCTGGTTTCTTCCCGCCCCCACCCTCGTCGGGACCTTCGGTGCGGTGATCCGCCTTCCCCGTCTTCCGGTGTCGCGCGTCGCCCTCTTCGATATCGCCCTGGCGGGACCTGTTGCGGGCCTTGTTCCGTCAATTATGGCCCTGTCTGCCGGGATCCGGATCTCCCATGTCGTGGGGGAGAGCGCGGGAGGGGGACAGGGGTTGGTTCTGGGGGAATCGCTTCTTTTCAAGGGGATCGAAGCGATCTTCGGGGCGGAAACGGGGCCGGGACAGACCCTTCTCCTGTCTCCCGTCGGATTTGCCGGGTGGGTAGGCCTCCTCGTCACGGCCCTCAACCTCCTTCCCGTGGGCCAGCTCGACGGAGGCCACATCTCCTATGCCCTCTTCGGGAGGAGGTCGCGCTATGTCTCACTGGCCCTTATTGTCGCGATGGGGGTCCTGGGCTTCGTTGGCTGGAAGGGGTGGTGGATCTTCGGGGGGTTGCTCCTTCTTCTCGGGGCGCGGCACCCCAATCCGGAAGGAGCGGGGGAGCCGGAGGAGAGCCTGCCCGCATCGCGCCGGATTTGGGGTGTCGTTGCCGCGATTATTCTGGTTCTGGTCTTCGTTGCCGACCCTCTCGAGCCCCGGCGATAGTCTCCACCATCCACCTGTGGAGAGGCCCGTTGCTTGCCACCACGATCGGGGAGTCGAGAGCGAATGGCGCTCCGTCTCCGTCGGTCACGGTCCCGCCCGCCTCTCGGACTATCAGGGTGCCGGCCGCCGTATCCCAGGGGGCGAGGTCCATCTCCCAGAAGCCGTCGAGAACTCCCATGGCGAGATGGCAGAGATCGAGAGCCGCCGAGCCAGACCTCCGGATACCCTGAGCCGCCCGGGAGAAGTGTTCGAAGTGATCGAGGTTCCGGATTTGTGGCCCGTCTGCCTGCCGATAGGAAAATCCGGTACAGAGGAGGGCCCTCTCGGGGTCGGATTCCCGGGAGACGGCGATGGTGGCCCCGTTTAGCGAGGCCCCTTCGCCCCTTGCCGCCTCGAAGTCCATTCTCCGAAGGGGATCGGAGACGAGGCCGTAGAGAACGGTCCCCTGCTCCTCGTAGGCGATGGAGATGCAGAAGGCGGGGTATCGATGGGCGTAATTCGTCGTCCCGTCGAGAGGGTCGATGATCCATCGTCCTCCCCGGAGGGAGGGCTCCGAAGGGGAGGAGGCTCCGGGGCGGGTCCCGCTCTCCTCGGCAAGAAATCCGTGTTCGGGGAAGGCGGCGGAGAGGATCCCGATGATCGCCTTTTCCGAGGCGATGTCGATCTCGGTCACGAGATTGATGCGGCCTTTGAACCCGACCTCGATCTTTCGCGTCAGACCCTCCCGGAGAATCTCTCCGGCTTCGGAGGCTGCCTTCCGGGCGGCCTCGCGAATCTTTGGAGAGAGAATCGGGCCCTCTTTCGGCCGACTCTGGGGGGAGGCATTATTGTTCGGCATTCCGGGGCGTGTTGGCACGAAAAACCTCCAGTGTGATCGGTCAATGGAAAACGGGTGTGGCACCTGACTTCGGGAAGAAGGGCGGATCTCTCTTCCGAAGAGGATAAGGACTATCCACCGGACGCCCTCTTGTATGATAATGGAAAAAGTCTGATTTTTCTCTGAGGGAGGATTCATGTTTGTCACGATCACGTTTATTCGATGGCTGCATCTGGTGGGGGCGGCGGCCCTGGTCGGCGGGATGGTGCTCCAGCTCTTTGTGGTGAGTCCGCTCCTGTCGTGGGTCGACCCGTCAATCCGGGGAAAGCTTGCCAAGAAAGCCACCGATTTCTATCTTCCGGTTTTCTGGGTCAGCCTCTCCCTTCTCATCATCACGGGGGCCTTCGTGATCTTCGACCGCCTCGTCTCCCTTGAGAACATGGTCTTCCCCTACAAGAACTCCTACGAGACCTTCTGGCTCCTGAAGCTCAGCTTCGTCGGGGGGATCGCCCTCCTGGGGATCGTCATCGCCAGGATGTCGGGAGAGATCCGCCATACCACCCGCCAGCAGATCGCCGTGGCGACGGACACCGACCAGACCGGCCGGCTTGAAGAGAAAAAGACCCGCCTCCGCCACACGCTGGGCCTTCTCCGGAACCTCAACGTCGTTCTCGGGATTTTTGTCCTTCTCTGGGCGGCCGTCCTCCAGAACATCTTCGGGCTCCTGATCCTGCGCTAGGGTCTCAGCCGACACACTTCAATCCTTCGAGGAGCGCTCTTGGCCTATTTTTTTAACCGCAAGGAACTTCAGAAAAAGCCGTTGGACAGGAAGATTCCGACGACGATGGCGACCCAGCATCCCGACAACGCGGCTCCTCCCTACTGGAAGGCCAACCAGGATCCCTTCATCAGCACCCTCGACGAGATCGAGGAGTGTTACCGGAGCTATATCGACATCGGATGCCAGGAATACATGTGGGACTGGGAGGGGAAGTACGTCGACGAGGGGGTGGTCGAAAAGCTGTTCTCGACCTACTACGACTACTTCAAGGAGAACCAGATCGGCAAGGATGTCTTCCTCACCTTCCGCCTACCGAACATCTGGTATGAAAAAGAGTACAGGATTGCCCGGGCCTACATCGGGATCCTGACCTTCGAAGACCTGGCGCGGGACCTGGCCCTCAAGACTCCCCCGGTCTTCGAAGTGATCCTTCCCATGACCGACGAAGGTCAGAAGATGCTCTACCTCCAGCAGACCTTCCGCAAGATCGCAAAGCTCAAGAACCAGGTCTTCGACGAGGAGGGAACGGTCAAGGACTCCTCCTACCTGCAGGTCATTCCTCTTGTCGAAGGGGTCTCCGAGCTGACCCTCTCGCGAAAGATCCTCCACGACTATGTTGATCTCCACGGAGAGGAGTACGGGACGAAGCCCCTCTATCTTCGCCCCTTCATCGCCCGCTCCGATCCGGCTTTAAATGCCGGGATCGTTCCAGCCACCATCGCCGCCAAGGTCGCCCTTTCTGAATACTACATGTTCGAGGAGGAGACCGGCATCCCGGTCTTCCCGATCATGGGCGTGGGGTCGCTTCCCTTTCGCGGGGGCCTTTCTCCGTGGAACGTTCCCCACTTCATCGAGGAGTATCCGGGGGTCCGGACGGTGACCGTCCAGTCGGCCTTCCGGTACGACTATCCCCAGGAGGATGTCCGGGAGGCGATTACCCTCCTCAACCGGTCTCTCCCGGGAACCATTCCTCTTGCCTACACCCCTGAAGAGGTGACTGCCGGAGAGAGGCTCGTCACCATCTTTTCCGACCACTATCGCAAGACGATCGAAGAGGTGGCCGACGTGGTCAACCGGATCTCGTCGCGCATTCCCCCCCGCCGGGAGAGAAAGCTTCACATCGGCCTCTTCGGGTACTCCCGGGGGATCGGCCAGAAGCAGCTTCCCCGTGCCATCGGCTTCACGGCCTCCCTCTACTCGCTGGGGATCCCTCCCGAACTCATCGGGACCGGGCGCGGCATTGCCCAGGCGATCCGGGAGGGTCTGGGCGACCATCTCCTGCTCTTCTATCGGCGCCTCAAGGACGACATGCAGGAGGCCGGCCATTTCCTCAACAAGGAAAATCTCGACTTTCTCGCCTCCGAGGATCAGGCGTGGAGGAGCGTGAAGGAAGACATCGAACTCATCGAGGACTTTTTCAAGATCAGCCTGGGACCTGTGACGATCGAGCACTACCTCCACCGGAACTTCGTCTCGAGCATCTACTTCCTCATGCAGGAAGAGAAGGACTTTTCGGAGTATCTTCTCAATGCGGCGATCCTGCGCCGCTCCCTCGGGTAGTCGCCGCGACCGGCCGTCAAAGGAGCAAGAAGGTGGCAAAGTCTCTCGAAAAAAGGCTCTTTCTCAAGATCGTCATGCCAACGCTGGTCCTGATTGTGATCGCGTGGGTCCTCTACACCGTCAAGGATCCCCTCATGAAGGGGGCGGCCGGTGTGGCATTGCTGTTTTTCATGGCCTTTTCCTTCTTTATCCTTCGCAAGCAGTGGCAGGAGAAGGAGGACTTTAAGGTTCCCACCTGGCTCTTCGTCACATTGATCACCATCCTCATTCTCTTTTTGACCATGGTGGGGGTTCTTCCCATCGTCACCATGTTCACGAAGCCTCCCTCCTCCTACCCCTGAGGTAGTCCGGCCGGATGCCCCGGGACGTGGCAGAAATGCAACACTTCCCCGGGAAAATGCGACACATCTGTGCCGCTTTCCGGGATTTGTCCCCCGGAGACTATTCGTTAAATATTTGTCAGTCAATGAATTGATAAAAATAAAGTAAATGGCAAGAAAATTGCAATAGCTTGGAGGTGTGCAAAAATACACAATCGGATCTAAGGATAGGGAGGGAGTCGTGAAACTGCAGAGAACGCTGGTTCGTCCGGTCGAGATTCGGGGTGTGGGGCTTCACTCGGGACGGGAGGTTGCCCTTGTCCTTCGTCCGGCTCCGGAAAATCACGGGATCGTCTTCCACCGTTCCGATCTTGGCTCCGTTTATATCCCGGCTCATGTCCGATTCGTCAGCCGGGAGCGCTCGACGCTCTCGACCGTTCTCTTCGACGGTCAGGCCACGGTCCAGACCGTCGAGCACCTTCTGTCCGCTCTTGCCGGCCTCTCGATCGACAACGTCGTGGCCGAGGTCGACGGAGCCGAATTGCCCATTCTCGACGGCTCTGCCAAGGATGTGATCGAGGCGATCCGCGAGGGGGGAATCCGCGAACAGAAAAAAGCCCAAAGCTTCTATCGTCTTTCCCAAGCGGCGGAGTTCGGCTCGGAAGGGCGCTTTCTCTCTGCTGAGCCTGCCGACCAGCTCGAGGTCGACTACGAGATCGACTTTGGGGGGGGGCTCGTCCAGCGGGCTGTCTTTGTCCTCTCTGAAGGAAACTACGACCGGGAGATCTCCCAGGCCAAGACCTTCTGCTTTGAGTCCGACATCCAGAAGATGCGCTCGATGGGGCTGGCCAAGGGGGGAAGCCTTTCGAACGCCCTCGTGATGGGCAAGGGAGCCCTCCTCAACCCCGAGCAGCAGACCTACGCCGACGAGTTCGTCCGCCACAAGATTCTCGACTTTTTAGGCGACATGCGCCTTCTTGATCGTCCGGTCCTCGGCCGGTTCGTTGTGCGTCGCGGGGGACACGCTTTCCATACAGACTGCCTGCGCTCCTTGTGGGAGAGCGGCAATTTGACCCTTGCCGGCTCGACAGCCCCCTCTTCGGTCTCCTCAGGGGTCGCAGTAGAGACCTCAGGAGCCACAGGAGCCATAGGAGAAAAATCCGCCGCTCCTGCGAAAAAGAGCCCGGCCTCCCTCCGTCCAGTCCTCCGGTAAGGGGAGCGGTCTTAGCCTCCGAAGGTGCGATTGAAGGCTTCCGATCGTTCTGGCTCCTGATTCTTCCCCCTCCAGATTCTTTTATGTCTCCGGACTCCCCCCCAGTTTCTGCTCTCTTCCTGTACCGGTCTTTGGTTTGGGGGAGATCAGCTCATTTCGGAAAAATCCCTTTTCCGGGCAGAGGTCTTATTCCTTTTTCCGGGAGGGGACTGTCCGGATCGAGAGCCGTGAGATAAGGCTATTTCTGGCGGGAAAGAGAGGGAATGGAGAGGACGAGAGGGGCGGAGCCGACCGGGGTCTGGCATCCGAGGCGAAACTCGGCTTCGAGAAGCATGGCCTTAGAGAGAAAGTCCTCCATGGGATTTCTTGGGGGGAGGGAGTCGAGCCCTTCGATGACCCTGACGAGGCACGTGCCGCAGGCGGCGTTCCCTCCGCAGACGAAACCGAAGGGAAGCCCATGGTCCATGGCCCCCTGGAGGAGGGTCTTCCCTTCGGGAATCTCGATCTCCCTGTCGACCTCGATGATCCGGACTGTGGGCAAAGTGGGCTCCTTTCGGGGAAGGATGTTGGTTACCGGAAAACCGGTGGCGAGAACTTTAGTTGTCGAACAGCCGGTCTGCCAGTCCTTTTACTGCGGCCCGGGCCACCGTGAGAAAGGGCGCCGGGGTTGCCGGAAAGAAGAGCTTTTCGTATCCCCGGCTCTCCCCGGTGCCTTCCCAGACGATCCGGTGAAGGCGGAGATCGTAGATGCGCGAGAAGAAGCGAACCTGTTCGGCCCCGCCGCCGACTTCGGCGTACTGGATCTGGGACTCGAGGAGGTAGCGGACTCCCAGGCGGCGGGTAAAGGCCCGGGTTGCCTCCATCCCCTTGATGCTGTGGGCGGAGATGTGTGGGGCGATCACCTTCCACTCCGCATTGAGAGTGACGTCAGAGGCCAGACGTCTTTGGACCATGGCCGAGGTGAGAAGGTGATCCTGGGCGAGTCTTCCTCCAATCTCCGAATCGAGTAGCCCCGAGAGCGTCGAGGCCTCTGCCTTCGTGCCGTCTCCGGGTTCGACGGGGGCGATGGCCAATCCGTCCCGGGCGAGGGCGGCGGGGGAAAAGCCTCCCATGGCGTAGATCTCGGCGGAGAGGTTGTTGATGGAATCGTTGCAGGAGGCAAGGAAGAGGAGCATCCCCAAAAGAAGGAAACTCCCGGTGAAACGGCTATTCAGGGTCATCGGTCCGGTCCGAGAGTTGAAGAAAGTCCATGTTGGGAGGGGTCTTCTTGAGAATCCCCTCCTTGACGAAGATCGGGGCGCCCCCGCGGATGGCGATCGCAACCGCGTCGCTCGGGCGGGCATCGATCGAGAACTCCGCATTTTCCGAGAGAAGGTGGAGGGAGGCAAAGTAGGTCTCCCCTTCGATCCGGCTGATGACCACAGACAGAAGCTTCGCCGTGATGGAGTCGAGGAGGGAGATGAAAAGGTCATGGGTCTGCGGCCTGTCGGGGCGGGAGCGGGCGAGGCCCATGGAGATGGCCTGGGCCTCGAAGGGACCGACCCAGACGGGCAGGGTCCACTCCCGGGACTCGTCCTGAAGAATAAGGATGTAGGCCTGGTTTGTCGAATCAAAAAATATTTCCCGGACAAAGACTTCGATCATGGGCGACTCCTGGGGCGATGAAACGTTTCCCTGAAAGACCCGGGGAAATGCAGAAAAGGAGAAAGGTGCTAAAGATATTCTACCACCCGGCAGGGCGAGTTTGAAAAAAACGGGGACAAGGGGGAAGACAAAAGGGGTTTTCCATTCCTTGACGGATCTTCTGACGGGGTGTAGGGTTTATCTGCGGGTCCGAATGAGGGAGACGGCTTTCCCCGGAAAGTTCCGGAACGGTCTCCCGGAATGAGGGTTTCACGGATATTCGGTCCCGGAGGGCTGATTCAGCCCGGGAGGTACAAAGTGACGACCGCAGAAAAGAGCAGGGTCCTCAAATGGGCCAAAACTATAGGAATGAGAGCACCTGTCGAGACGGTGCCTGACTTTACCGAAGAGGGTCTTCGCGCCTGGAGAGAGGATCTTTTGACATATTTTGGATGCGCCGCGGACAACCTTTTGACAGAGGTCAAGGCCGGGGAGGAGCTCCGACCGGAGATTCTCTCGGCCATGAAGTCAGGATTCAAGGATCTGATTCTGACTCAGCCGTATGTCGATGTCCCGCTCAACCCGATGGAGTCCCCTCCGAGGGGTGCGGAGCTTCGGGTTCTGGACTCGGTTTTTGGCGAGCTTCCGTTTCACCCGCATCACTGCGTCCGGTAGCCCCCAAAGGCGTCCTGTAGGCTGCAGAAGACAACATCCCGGCCCCTACATCGCGGGGACCGGCATCGGGGACTGGCACCATCCGTGACGGGTCAGGAGAGAAGGGCAAGTTCTTTCTCCCTGACCCGTTTTCTTTCTTTTCCTTCCAGAACCCCCCCCAGAAACAGAGCCTCCCGCGACACTGCGGCCGTCTTCTCCCGGGCCCTCTCGTCTACGGGAGAAGGCCGTAATTCAAGAGCCAGGACTCAGTCCGGGTCGTCTCCGGGCCAGGTGACCCGGGCCCATGCGGGCAGCTCCGGAACCTTGTGGGGACCGTCGAGGACAGGCTCTTCCGGGAGCTCCGGAGAGACGGAGACGAGGGAAGCCGAGGGGGGCACCGGCTCCTCCCCTTCAAAGGAGGGGGAAACCGGGATGACGGCCGGGGGTTCCTCTGCCTTCTCCGTCTGGGGGGGCGGGGTCTCCTCAGTCTGGGTGGGGGGAGACTTCCGGGGAAGGTCGGGCATGTAGCCCTGGCCGATCTTCTCCCAGACATGTTCGAGTGCCGCGAAGAGGGCCCCGCGCTTTGTCTTGTCTTCGGCTTCTCCCAGAAGGATCCCGCCGAGGGTGAGCCCCATGACGAAACGCTTCTGGTGGGAGGGACCCGTCTCACTGACAAGTGTCGATTCCGGCTGAAGGCCGAAGTTCTGCTGGGCCCATTTCTGGATGAGGAGCTTGTAGTTCGGCGGGTTCTTCGGTCGCTCGCGAGGTCGGGGGGCGGGGGCTACGGCAGGAACTTCCGGTACCGCTACCGCCACCGGGGGGACCGAGGGCTTTCGGGGCTCGCGGGGGGGGGCGGACTCGATGGCGCGGAGGATCTCCTGGAGAGGCTGGGCAAACCAGGGGATCAGGATCTGGCGGGTCGTCTCGAGACCATACTCGCAGTAGATGGCGGCGGTCAGGGCCTCGAATGTGTCGGCCAGAAGGGAGGTGTTTTCGCGCTCTCCCGAGGAGTTGCTGCCCTTCCCCAGGATCATGTAGGAGCCGAGGTCCATGCGGCGGGCGATCGAGGCGAGGGTCTGGGTGCTGACAATGGTCGAGAAGACCTGTCCGACCTCTCCCTCGGTCGCCTGTGGCCACATGTTGAGAAGGTATTCGCTGACCATGAGTCCGACGACGCGGTCTCCAAGAAATTCAAGACGCTCATAGTTCGGGATGGGCTTCTTGCGTCCCCGTTCGTGGGAGGCCGACCTGTGCGTCAGGGCCTCCTCGATGCGGAAACTCTCCTTGAAGGGGAGGCCGAGCATCCGGATCAAAGTCTCCGCGGGTTTGGGGGTGTTTCCCTGCCTCACATCTCCCAACGGGACCTCCATTCGAAGTTGGCGGTGCATGAGTAATTCCGGGATAAGCCCGGAACTTTCCCGAATAATTTATAAATTTTATGACAATCTCTTCGCGCAGAGCGACGGCCATCTGAAGGAAGATTTCTCCATTATAGCATATTTTCCGAAAAGGCGCGGGAGGTGCGGGAAGAAAAAACTCAAAAATCGGCGAAAAACAGGGGAAGGAGGTAAGGGAGAAATCTCAGGGCGTGCGAATGGGCTGGCAGAAAGTGCAGAAATAAAGGGAGCGGCCGTTGGCGGCAATGCGCTGGACGGGGAGTCCGCACCGGGGGCACGGAAGCCCCTCCCGGCCGTAGACGGCGTGATGCTTCTGGTAGCCTCCCGGCGTTCCGTCCTCCTTGCGGTAGGAGTGGATTGTGGAGCCACCGGCGGCGATTGCCGCCGTAAGGAGGGTTTTTAAAGAGATCTCCAACCGCAAGGATTCAGCGCGAGAGAGCGAATGGGAGGAACGAAACGGAGAAAGGCCGGCGTCGAAGAGGATTTCGGCCATGTAGATGTTGCCGATTCCGGAGAGAAGGCTCTGATCCATCAAGGCGGTCCGAAGCGGTACGGCGTGTCGACGGAGCCGGTCGAAAAGGATTTTTCCGTCAATTGCGAGGGCGTCGGGTCCGGTCCCCGAGAGAAGGAGCGATCTGTCGGGGGAGGGGGTTGCCTCGAGCCGGCCGAAGCGCCGGGGATCGATCCAAGCCAGGCGCCCCCCGTCCTCCATTTCGATTTCGAGATGGGTGTGGGGAGGTCGGGGGGCGTCCGGGGAGAGACGCTCCCATCGACCCGACATGCCGAAGCGGGAGAGGAGAAAGAAGGGGCAAGAGGAGCCCCCGCCTCCTTTTCCCGGCAGGAAGGAGAGGATCAGGGTCTTGCCATGGCGGAGAAGGGGCCCCCCCTCGAAAGGGCCGGCGGCGGGGCGAAGCGAACCCCTCCAGAGATCGTGGCGGAGAGGGGTGACGGAAAGGATCCTTTTCCCCGTAAAAAGGGGGAGAAGGGAGAGGCGGGAGGTTTCGACTTCTGGAAGTTCCGGCACGGCGTTCTCCTCGGGGCTACGGGGTCATGGCTCCATCATAGCGCCGGGAGAGAGCCATGGCCATAGAGGAGCCAGGAGAGGAGAAGTCCGGTGCCGGAGACGAAGATCCAGAGGAAGAGCCCCGAGGCCAGCGGGCGCATCCCGAACCTGAAAAGCCGTGAGAGGTGGGTTTCGAGACCCATGGCCGCCATGGCAACGGCAAGAACGGCGGCGTCTGCCGTCTGAAGAAGGTGGAGGAGAGTCGGGGGGAGGGGAAAGAGAAAGTTGAGCGCCAAGACGGCGGCGAAGGCCACGACAAACCAGGGGAAGGAGCGTTTCTCCGCGGGCCCTGACGGGGTCGTCCCGGAGGGGGTTCTGGCGACGACGAAGGCCTCGAGGAGAAGGACGACCGGGAGGAGAAGGGCGACGCGGGTGAGCTTTAACAGTGTGCCGAGCTCCAGCGACTCCCGGGAGTAGGGAAGCGTGGCGCCGATGACCTGCCCGATCTCGTGGATGGAGGAGCCGGCCCAGGCCCCATAGACGGTGGAAGATAGGTGGAGAAAGCGGTTGGCCATGGGAAAGAGGAACATGGAGAGGGTCCCGAAGAGGGTGACGGTGGCCACCGAAAAGGCCACCTCCTCGTCCTTGCCCCGGAGGACGGCGTTGGCGGCGACGATCGCCGAGGCGCCGCAGATCGCCGTTCCTGTTCCCAAAAGAAGGGAGAGATTGTCGGGAAGGCCCTTTCTTCGTCCGAACCAGAGGGCTGCGGCATAGACTGCGGCGATGACCGAGAGGTCGAGGAGAAGCCCCCGGAGGCCGATTCCCAGGAGCGACCGGGCCGAAAAGGCGAACCCCAGGCCGACGATCCCCCACCGGAGAAGTCTCCGGAAGGCGAAGGAGATGCCGGGGTCGAAGGAGGGGGGGAGGGGGCGGAGATTGCGGAGGAGGATACCCAGGAAAATGGCAAGGAGAATGGGGCCGGCAACGGGGGTTCCGGCGATATGGGCAATCAGGCGGCTGCCAATCGTCGCCAGGAGCGCAAGAAGTATGGAGAGGAGAACTCCCGGAAGAAGGGGGCGCACATCAAAGCGAAGTCTATTCATCGAGGGGCCTCTCTCTAAAAGAACCGGTGGTATCCTGTTACGAGTCCATGTACCATACCTGGTATCGATTCTATCGGGAAGGTCCGAGGCTGTGCCATAGTCTTTTTTAATCGGAGAACAAAGGATTGCGAATGGCGGAAAACGAAGATTGGCGGCTTTTCGTGGAGGAGTGGAGCCGGAAGGAGGGACGGGAGGTCACGGGGCGGACGCCTCTGACGGGAGATGCCTCCAACCGGCGATATTTTCGGGTCTTCTTCAGGGGGGCCAAGCGTCCCCACTCCGCGATCCTCATGGAGCGGGAAGGGACGCTCGGATTTAAAAAGTCGGAAGAGGCGGTCTCCAAGGCCTCCCTTGATCCTCCGGGAGATCCCTTCCTTCTGGTGGCAGATGCCTTCGGACGGCGGGGCCTTCCTGTCCCGGGGATCTATCATCGTCTGGAAGACGGATCGAAGACCCTTCAGGAAGACTTTGGCGATGAGACCTTTCTTTCCCGGGTCATGGCCCATCCGGGGCAGGCGGAGTTGGTGACGGAAAAATCCCTGGCCCTTCTCGTGGCACTCCAGGCCGAGAGGCCCGACGACGACCTCTCCTGGGTACGCGCGCGCCCCTACTCCCGGGAGCTCATCCGGTGGGAGTTCGAGCATTTCGCGGAGTACGGCCTGTCGGGTGCTTCCGGATCGGCCCTGTCAGAAATCGGACTCGCCTTCGACCGCGAGGCCGCCGCCCTTGCCGGAGAGAAGGTCCAGGTTCTCGTCCACCGGGACTATCACTCCCGGAACATCATGGTCCGGCAGGACGGCTCCCTCGCTCTCATCGACTTCCAGGACCTTCTGGTGGGCTCTCCCTATTATGACCTGGCCTCCCTTCTCTTCGACGCCTATCGGACCGTTCCCCTCGAAAAGATCGAGGAGTCGCTGGCTCGCTATCTCGAGCTGGGGCAAAAGGCAGGGATCCTCCCGGAGACCGGCTTCGAGGAGGCGATGGAGCGGCTCTGTCGACATGCCTTCCAGCGCAACCTCAAGGCATGCGGGCGCTTTTTTTACATTTCTGACGTCAAGAAGAATCCGGCTTACCTTGGCTCGGTGGCCGGAACGCACGCCAACATGGTTCGACTCGTAAGGCGGGTGCCCTCCCTGGCCCCACTTTACCGGACCTTTTCCGACTACCTGCGTTTCCCGGACCGTCTTTCCCGGAGATGAAACTCTGCGGCTTCGTTCTGGCGGCGGGCCTCGGAACCCGGATCCGGCCGCTTTTCCCGGATCTTCCCAAGCCCCTAGTTCCCGTCGGGGGCCGTCCGGCCATTGCCTGGTCGATGGATCTTTTGGCAAGGGCCGGCGTCTCCCGCATCGTCGTCAACGTCCACCACCGGCGGGAGATGATGCGGGCGGCTCTTCCGGGATTGTCCCCTCCGGGAGTCGAGCTCCTGATCTCCGAGGAGGAGACGCTGCTTGGAACAGGAGGGGGAATCGCCAATGCCAGGGAGCTCTTCTCGGGCTATGACTGGCTCCTGGTCGTCAACGCCGACATCCTGACCTCGCTCTCGCTGCGGCCTCTTTGGCGCCGAGCCGTAAGAGAGGAGTCGGAGGCGCATCTCATCCTTTCTCCCCGGGGGCCAAAGAGCGAGCAGGGACGAATCGGTCGCGCCTCCTCCGGGGATCTCTGGCTCGCCCCTCCCCGGGGTGCGGGCGATGGCTCCCCCCGGGCGATCCCCCCCGGGGTGCGGCCCGGCGTCTTCCTCGGGGTGCAGATGGTTCGGCCGGAGATCTTTCGGGGGGTCGATCCGGCAAAGGCGCCGTCGGTCATCGACCTCTACCGGGAGAGGATTGCGGCGGGAGGGAGGGTGCGAGCGAGCTTTACGGAGTCCTTCTGGGTCGATCTGGGGACGGAAGATGGATATCGGCGCGGACAGCGATATCTTGAAGGAGAAGAGGATCCAGCCCCTCCGGCGGAGGGGTGATCTGCCCCAGAACGGCCGGTCCCGAGGCTCCGGTGACCTCAGGAATGTTGCCGGGGCGGCCGGAGAGGGAGAGAAGAGCCAGGTAGGCAAAGGCGATCGATTCGATCGCCTGGGAGGGAAAGCCCCGCTCCTCAGAGGTGACAACGGGGAGACCGGTCCGGCGCGCGATCCTTTCAATGAGATCGGCGTTCTTGACGCCGCCTCCCCCGGCGATAATCTCCCGGGGGGGGACGGGGAGCCACGTGAGCCCCCGGGAGACACTCTCGGCAGTAAGAGCCGAAAGGGTCGCGAGAAGAATGTCGATCCTTTCCGGGGGGGAAGGGCTCGAAGAGGCTCCGGAGGCCATCCGGAGGTCCTCCTTCCGGGAGAGGATCCTTCGGAGCCTCTCCTCTCCCCACTCCTCCCGTCCGGTAGACTTCGGGGGGGCAAGCGAAAAGAAGGGATCAGAGAGGAGCCAGTCGAGAAGTCCGGGGTCCGGCCGTCCCCGGCGGGCATGGGCTCCGTCCCTGTCGAAAGTCTCGGCCCCTTGCGTCAACAGCGAGATGGCAAGGTCGAGGAGCATGTTCCCGGGGCCGGTGTCGAAGGCTGTCACCGCGTGGTCGGACCCTTCGGGGGGAAGGCCCGTGAGGTTGGCGATCCCTCCGAGATTTAAGAAGGCGCGGGGGATCTCTCCGGTAAAAAGGGCCCGATGGAGAATCGGGGCGAGCGGGGCCCCGTGGCCTCCCAGAGCCACGTCGGCTCCGCGGAACTGGCTGACCACGGGTGTTTTGAAGGCGCGGGAGAGGGCAAAGGGGTTGGCCGCCTGGTAGGAGACCCCCCGGATGGCGGGAGAAGAGGCAAAGAAGTCCAGACGGTGGGGAAAGGGATGGTGGCGGACGGTGATGCCGTGGGTTCCGGCGCAGTCGAGATCCCGGAAATCCATGCCGGCCTTTTCCAGAAGTCTGTGTCCCAGCTCCTCTTCGAGACCGGCCAGGAGGTCGGCAATATCGGGCATGTGGCGCGAGGGGGACCCTGTCGCGCTCTCCCCGGAAATCCAATTTTTGAGATCCTTCCGGAGCGCCTCCGGAAAGGGAGATTCATGAAAGGCGGCGAGACGGACAGTCCCGTTCTCTACGACAACGAGCGATCCGTCCACACCATCGAGGGAGGTCCCGCACATGAAGCCCATTGCAACCAGGGGAGAGTCCTTCGACCTGCGCGCCAATTTTGTCCTTTCAATCGCCGACCCGAACCAGATGCCCCCTCCCGGTGAAGGAGGGATCGTCGGACTTGCGGGCCGCTCGAATGTGGGGAAGTCCTCTCTCATCAACCGGCTGGCGGGAAGCCAGGGCCTGGCCCGAACCGGCAAGCGGCCCGGGGCCACCACCCTCCCCAACCTCTACCGGATCAAAACGGGAGGATACTTTCTCGACTTTCCCGGATATGGATACATGAACCGGGGCCACGCCACAAAAGCAAGCTCCCAGGACGCCTCCACGGCGGTCGTTACCGCGCGCCCCGACATCAGGAGCGTTCTCATGCTGGTCGATGCCCGCCGGGAGCTTCTCTTGGTCGACCAGGAGGCGGCCCGGTGGTTTCGCCTGATGAATATTCCCGTGACGATCGTCATCACGAAGACCGACACCCTTTCCCGGAACGGACGGCACCTTCCCGTCCGTGGCTGGAGCCGCTGGATCGAGGAGGAGGCGGACGAAGGAATCTCCGGGCCAATTCCCGTGAGCGCCCGAACGGGAGAGGGACTCCCGGAGCTCTCACGCCACGTCTGGGAGATCCTTCGAGGAGAGTTCGGGTTCCCGGAAAATGCGCCTACTGGGGGATGATCTCTCCGGTGGAGTTGCCCGTTCCGTTCTCCCGGCGGGCGTATATGGCGACGTAGGAGTGGGCCCGGAGCTTTTCAAGCCAGAGCCGGATCCGCTTCTCCGTCGTTTTTTTTGTCAGGGTGTTCAGGATGGATTGCTTGATGTCGTCGAACTTCTGGTAGGGCTGGGCCTCGCGGGCCAACACCTTGATGATGTAGAACCCGCGTCCCGACTGAATAAGGCCGCTGGTCTGCCCCACCGGTACGGAAAACGCCGGCCCGATCAGCTCGGGGAGAAGCTGATCCTTCGTCAGGTTGCCGAGATGGCCCCCCGATTCGGCGTTGGGGCCCTGAGACTCCGAGCCCGCGAGCATCTCGAAGTCGTCTCCCCGGTTGATCTGCCGAAGGATGTGCTCCCCTTTTTTTTGGACCACAGCAATCTGGGCGGGTGTCGCCCCCTCGGGAATGGAGAGGAAGATGTCGGCAAGGGAGACGTGGCCGGGAAGACGGTAGTCGTCCCGGTGCTTCAGGAAATAGTCGCGAACCTCATCGGGGCTGATCACGACGGTGGAACGGACCTCCTGGTTGACGAGCTTCATGACCGTCAGCTGTTTTTTTAGCTTTTTTCGGTACTGGCGGAAGGTCAGCCCCTGGGAGGCTAAAGCGTTCTTGAGCTGCCACCGAGCCTGGATGTTGTTCTTCTGCATGATGTCGTCGATGGCGTGGTCCACCTCGTCGTCGGTGACGGAAAGGCCAAGACGGTCGGCCTCCTCGAGCTCAAGACGTTCGTTGATCTTCTTCATCATGACGTTGTACTCGAGGGAGGCGATGAGCTGGAGGTAGGCCTGTCCCTGGTAGGCGGCATGGATCTTTTCAAAGGTTGGCTTGAGCTCCCTGTCGACCTCGCTCTTCGTGATCGAATGGTGGTTCACCACCGCCATGACGCTGTCGAGGAGCACCCCGTCGTCTGCCCGGGCGGCCTGGGGCATGAGAAGCGCCACGGATGCGAGGATCCCAAAAAGGGTTCGAAGGGGGGATCCCCCGGGCCGCGATCCTGCCGGTCGTTTTATCCCTGTCTCGGGAAGAACGGGGGAGGACGGGGGGGAAAGGAAGATGCGATGAGTCACGGGAGCCTCTGTCACAGGTTGAAGTTGTCGAAAAAAAGCCAGTTCAAAGATTATACACCAGCCTCCGTCATCAGGAAACGATGGCGGAGCCGCCGGTTTAGCGGGTGGCTCGAGGCGCGGTCGAAAGAATCGGGGCGTACTTTGGCAAGATCTCGAGATGTTCCGATTCGAGCTTGTCGGAAAACCAGTGGGCCAGAAAGTCTTTCCGGGCTTTTTCCTGAAGGTGGTGCTCGATTCTGCTCCTGACCGTCCCGAAGGGGCGGACGCCGGAAGGGAGGAGCTTCAGGAGCTTCAGGATGTGGTAGCCGTAGGGCGAAGAAAGAAGAGGGCTCACGTTCCCCGGTTTCATCGTAAAGGCCGCGGAGAAGAAGGCCGGCATCTCTCCTTGGGCAAAGGGGGGAAGAAGACCCCCTTTCGCGCTCTCGGGGGAGAGGGACTTGGCCTTGGCCAGGGCAGAGAAGGAGCTTCCAGAGGCCAGGGCGGAGAGGATCGCCTTCCCTTCGTCCTCGGAGCGGACGACGATGTCCCGGACGACCGCCCGCTGGGGGAAGGAATAGTGCTCCTTGTCCCGGTTGTACTCCTCCCGGATCTCCTTTGGGGGAATCTTGGGAAGGGGGGCGAGAAAGGCCACGGCCTTTTCAAGCAGGAGCTTTCTTCTTACGAGGTCGTCGGCTTGCCGCGGCGCGACTCCGGCGTCCGGCGAGGAGATGGAGGCGATACGATCCGCTTCGGCTCGGAGATCTCCGGGGGAGACATCGAGCCCGTTTTTCCGGGCCGTCTCCAGGAGAAGGCGATCGTAGAGGGTCTCCTCGAAGACCGTCTTGGCAAGCGAGGGAGACCACTCGTCGAAGGCCCGGGAGGCTGTCTTCTCCATTCCCATGAACCGGGCCGTCTCCCGGAGGTCGGAGACGGTGACGGGCTTCCCTGCCAGTGTGGCGACCGCACCTTCAGACGATCTCCCCGGGTGGCAGGAGGCGAGAAAAAGGAGGAGAAGAAGGGGCAGGAGTCTCTTTTTTCTCATTTTTTCGTGGGGGTGGCGGCTCCCATTAGCTCGGCGAGGCTCTTCTGGTTGATCGAGATCTTCGTCTTTGCCCGGAGGGAGTTAAGAAACTTCTGGTAGAGATCCTGTTTCTTTCTCGAGGTCAGAAACTGCGAAATCCCGGCCTTGGCCTCGTCGAAGGAGAGGAGCTTGCCCGGCTCGGAGGTGTCGACCTTGAAGTAGTGGATGCCGTCCTTGAGGGAGATGGGGCCGGTCACCGACCCTGCGGGAACGCCGAAGAAGAACTTCGAAAACTGTGGGGGGACCGTTCCCTCGAAGATCTTGCCGACGGGTCCACCCTTGAACTTGGCGATGGCCCGGGAGAATCCCTTTTTCTTGTGAAGGGAGGAGAGAATCCGGGTGGCTGTCTTCTGGTCGGGAAGGATGAGCTGGCGAACCTTGACGTAGCCCGGCTGCTTGATTTCCTGACGATGTTTGTCGAAGTAGTCCTTGACGTCGGCATCGGTCACCTTGACCTTGTCGTCGACCTCTTTCTTGATAAGGGCCTGCCGGAGAATCCGGTCCCTGTCGTCCTCGATCTTTTTCCGGAGGGCAGGGACGCTGGCGAGACCTTCCCGGTCTGCCTCCTGGGAAATGAGCGTGCTGTCGATTATGCGGTTGAGCACATCGCTCGGAACGGACGCCGGGGCGGAAGAGGGAAGATTCATCTCCTTTATGGCTTTCTGGAGGCTCTCCTTGCTGATCTCCCTGGGCCCTACCTTTGCCACGACAGTGCTCGGGAGCGTCTGGTGGCAACCCGCGAGCAGGACGAATGTCGCGGCAAGGAGAGCGGTCGCGGCCTTGCCCCCAGGGGGACAAGAAGAGGGAGACTGAGGGGATCGGGCAGGGGAACTGGGAAAATTCAACGGGGCCTCCTTACGGGATTGATGTCGGTTTTTTCTGTTTCCTGTGTCGTGGTTCGTCGCGTCATGCGGGGGGCTGGCGGTCCGGGGAGCTCGCTTCCAGCCGTTTCGCCTCTTCCCTTGAGAGCGTGAGCAGTCTCTTCAAGTCTTCGAGAAGGAGAAGCGGAAGGGTCCCGAGAATCTTCCAGGAGCCATCGGACAGAAAGGAGAGGCGGTCTCCGAAGATGTCGAGGGCAGGTCCGACGGTCTCCTGGGGAAGCCTTCCCGAGCGGTGTTTCATCAATATGTCGCGCTCTTTGATCAGAACCTCAGAGAAGCCCGCCTTTGTGGCGAGAACCCGGATCCGGGCGCCCGTCAATAGGCTTCTGGCCTCCCGGGGCAGGGGGCCAAATCGGTCGGTGAGCTCGTCTTCGATCTGGGCGACTTCGTCCATCTCCTGAGCATGAGCGAGACGCCTGTAAAAGTCAATTCGTTCGGAGGGATGCTCGATATAATCTTCGGGAATCCGGGCCTCTGTCTTCCATTCGACCCGGGCCGGTTCCGTCTCCGGGGGGCGGGGGCCTTCGGAGGCGATGGCGCCGATCGCCTCCTCCACCATCTCGAGGTAGAGGTCGAGACCCACCATGGCGACCTGTCCTGTCTGCTGATGGCCCAGGAGGCTTCCGGCCCCACGTATCTCAAGATCTCTCATGGCGATCTGGTAGCCGGCGCCGAGCCCCGAATGGGTGGCGAGCGTCTGGAGACGTTTTCTGGCGATATCCCCCAGCGCATCCTCCGCGGGGGTGATGAAGTAGGCGTATGCCTGCTGGCCACCCCGGCCGACACGGCCCCGGAGCTGGTAGAGCTCTGCGATGCCGAACATGTCGGCGCGGTTGATCAGGATGGTGTTGGCCCAGGGAATGTCGAGGCCGGATTCGACAATGGTCGTGGAGACCAGGATCCGGCATTCGCGCCGCAAGAAGCGCCCCATGACCTCCTCGATCCCCTCTTCGCCCATCTGGCCGTGGGCATAGGCCACGCCCGCCGCCGGAAAAAGGGCGGCCAGGTAGCGGGCCCAGCGCGCGATGGAAGAGACGCGGTTGTGGATGAAGAAGATCTGTCCTTCCCGGGCCAGCTCCCGGTCGATCGCCTCCCGGATGCGCTCCCGGTCGAAGCGGACGATGGCGGTCTTGATGGATTTTCTCCCCTGGGGGGGAGTCATGATGAAGCTGATGCCCTTGAGGCCGGACATGGCCATCTGGAGGGTTCTGGGAATGGGGGTGGCGGAAAGCGTCAGCCGGTCGACATGGGGAAAGCGGGCGGTCAGGCTCTCCTTTTGGCGGACGCCGAAGCGCTGCTCCTCGTCGATGACGAGAAGGCCCAGGTCCCGGAACTCGACCGCAGAAGACAAAAGGGCCGTGGTTCCGACGACGATGTCGGTCTCTCCCCTCCTGAGTCGCTCCCTGACTTTTTTCTGTTCGGTGGGGGAGACCATCCGCGAGAGGCTTTCGACCTTCACGGGGAACCCGGCGAAGCGATTTTTGAAGGTTTCGTGGTGCTGGAGGGCCAGAAGGGTCGTCGGAACGAGGATGGCGACCTGCTTTCCGTCGGCGATGGCACGAACGGCGGCGCGCATTGCCACCTCGGTCTTCCCGAACCCCACGTCCCCCAGAATGAGGCGGTCCATGGGGGTTTCGCTCTCCATATCGGAAAAGACCGCCCGGATCGCCTCCTCCTGATCGGGGGTGAGGTCGTAGGGAAAGGACTGGTCGAACTCCCTGGTGAGGATTGACTCCGGGGAGAAGGCGAAGCCCTCGGCCGTCTTTCTTCGGGCGTAGAGCATGACGAGTTCGGCCGAGATCTTTTCGATCTGCTTTTTTACCCGGGACTTGGTCTGGGTCCAGGACTTTCCTCCGAGCCGGTCGAGACGGGGGGAGGCGCCTTCCGGTCCCTGGTAGGGAAGGAGCTGGTCCATTTGCTCGACGGAGAGATAGAAACGGTCCCCCCCCTGGTATTCGATGACGGCGAACTCTCCGCGGGCCGCCCCGACAGAGACCTCGTGAAGGCCCCGGTAGCGGCCGATTCCCTGGTGGAGATGAACGACATAGTCACCCTCGGTGAAGGTGGGCCGATCCCGGCGGTAGACCTGGGTGCTGGTGGAAAAGGAGCGGAAGGGAGGCCGGGAGACGGGCTTTTTGAAGAGCCAGGTGTCGGAGAGGACGAGAAGGGAGTCGAGCGGGGCCTCGAAGGCCTCCTCAATATCCCCCGGCAGAAGTGTCACGGGCAGTCGACCCTGCCGCGGGTCGAGGGGGTCGAAAGAGGTGATGTGGGGGACCTGTGCCGCCTCGAGCATGTCGCCGATCCGGGCGAGCTGTCCGCGGGTTCGGCAGAATATGACTGTGCGGGTGGCGGGAGGGAGACGCTCGATCTCAGAGATGAAGGAGCTGTTCCGGTCGATGCGGTCGGGAGGGAGCGCCCCCAGAAGGAAGCCGGAGGGGGCCGAGGCCTCCTTCCCCAGGGAGAGGCACGGGAGGAGGCTCTCCCAGTCCGCCCGGGAGCGCGGCATGAGAAAGGCCTCCGCGGGAGGGAGGAGGAGGGCCCGCTCCTCATCGGGGAGGGAGAGCCAGCCTTCCTCGATCCTTCCGATCCAGTCGGAGGAACGTCCGAGGACCCCGTCCCAGTCGTCGACAAGGGGGAGGATATCGGGTCGGGAGAGAATGGGGGCGACCGCTCCCCCGAAAAAAGAGGGAAGAAAGCGCTCGACCCCCGGAGGGAAGGGGTTTGCCGCATGACGCTCAAGCCAGATACGCCGGGCGTTATCACCCGGAGAGGCCTCGGGCAGGATCCATTCATGGCTCGGGAGGAGGTCAACGGAGTCGACGTTGCCGACCGAGCGCTGGGTGTTGGGATCGAAGGCCCGGATGGAGCGGATCTCGAGATCGTCCCATTCGAGACGGACCGGACGTCGCCGGTCGGTCGAGTAAAGGTCGATCAGGGCGCCGCGAACGGAGAACTCTCCCGGCGCGGTGACCTGCGGGACCCGGACATAGCCCTGGGAGAGAAGTGTCTCCACCACCGACTGCGGGTCTTCCTCCATGCCGGTTCGGAGGGATCGCCGGACGGAGGCGACAAGAGCGGGCGAGAGGGTTCTTCGGAGCACGGCCGCCACCGGGGAGACGACGACATCGGGAGGGGAGGAGGAGGCGAGGCGATCGAGTGCGTGGATTCTCTCGGCACGGATGAAGTCGGCCGGGCTCTCCCGTTCGTACGGCAGAACCTCCTCCTCCGGAAGGAGGAGGACGTCGAGGTTGAGATCGAAAAGTACGGCGCCCGAACGGATCTCCTCCACAAGACGGAGGGCCCGGTCCGGCGTGGAGGTCAGGACCCAGAGGACTTCGGGGCGCTCGGCCTTCCGGAGAAGGGAGGGAAGAAGGGCAAAGGCCTCCCGGGAGAGTCCCCGGATCTCCTGGGAGACGACCGGGGCTCCCGGCGGGGGAATCGTTGCGGAGAGGGCCTCGAGGGTGCGGGTCAGGGGGTGGAGTGTCACGCGGGAATCAGCCCTCGGGCAAGGTGTAGCGGGCGAGGATCCGCTCGATGAGACCGGTGGTCGAGGAGTCGGGAACGAGGGGGATCGAGCGGACCAAGCCCTTCCGGGCAAGGACGATGTCGCTGCCGACGATGCGCTCCACCGGCCAGTCGCCTCCCTTGACCAGAATGTCCGGAAGAAGCCTCTCGATTAGCTGGAGAGGGGTCTCCTCCTCGAAGAATGTGACGTAGGAGACGCATTCGAGCCCCGCCATAACCCGCGCACGATTGTCCTGGGGAACGATCGGCCGGAGGGGTCCCTTGAGGGTGGAAACGGAAAGGTCGGTGTTGAGCGCCACCACGAGAATATCGCCAAGCTCCCGGGCCTTCTCGAGGACCTCGATATGGCCGGCGTGGAGAAGGTCGAAACACCCGTTGGTAAAGACGACCTGCTCTCCGGCCGCGCGCCGGGGTGCCAGTGCCAGAAGAAGGGCCGCAGGGGAAAGTATCTTGTCCCGGGTCCCCGTTGAGGGTCTCCCAGGGCGGGGGGATTCCGTCATGAAAAGGTGTCCCTTAGGCTGGCGTGGAGAAGAGAATTTCTTCGACCATCTCGCACAGGGCATGGCCCAGCGTGATATGGGTCTCCTGGATCCGGGGGGTGAGCGGGGAGGGGACGATGAAGGGGATCTCCACGAGATCCTTCATCCGGCCTCCGGAGCCTCCTCCGAATCCGATCGTCCGGATCCCGATCTCGCGAGCCTTCTCGAGGGCCAGGAGAACATTTTTGGAGTTTCCGCTCGTGCTGAGGCCGATGGCGAGATCTCCCGGCCGACCGTAGGCCTCCATCTCCCGGACAAAGACGAACTCGTACCCGTAGTCATTGCCGATGCTGGTAAGGGTGGGCATCCCGGTCCCGAGCGCGATGGCGGGAAGGGCCTTCCGGTTCTTGTAGAACCGGCTTACGAGTTCCCCTGCGATGTGGGCGGCGTCGGAGGAGGAGCCGCCATTACCGAAGATCAAAAGCTTGCCCCCCTTCTCGAAGGTCTCGACGATCAGGCGGGTTGCCTTCTCCATCAGGGGAAGGGAGGTGCACAAAAACTCCTCCTTCGTCCGGATGCTGTCGCGGAAAACGGCTTCAAGTCTTGCAGAGAGGGTCTTTTGGTCCATGGACATGGAAAGGTGTGCCTCCTTAAAAGGGGGATTGGTGTCAGGCCTGTTGGCGCGTCTTCTCGAAGGCCCGGCGGAAGCGTTCGGTCGCCTCGCGGACGACGCGGTCGTCGTGGCATGTGGAGAGGAAGAGGGCCTCGAACTGGGAGGGGGGGAGAAGAAGCCCCTCATTGCGCGCCGCCTGGTGAAAGAGGGAGAAAAGACGAACGTCGGAATGCTCAGCCGATGCGAGGTCGGTTACCTTCTTGTCGGTGAAGAAGAGGGTCATCATCGACCCCATCCGGTTGATCTGGAGGGGGATCCCGACCTCCCTGGCCGCAGAGGCGATGCCGTCGGCCAGGATCCTGGCCTTTTCCTCAAGAAGGGAGTAAAGGGCAGGGGTTCGGAGCTTTGTCATGGTCGCAAGTCCCGCCGCCATGGCGACCGGGTTCCCGGAGAGGGTTCCCGCCTGGTAGACCGGGCCTTCCGGGGCCACCAGGCGCATGATGTCCTCGCGGCCTCCGTAGGCTCCCACCGGCATGCCCCCTCCGATAATTTTTCCGAGAAGGGTCAGATCCGGCTCCATGCCGAAGAGGACCTGGGCTCCGCCGTAGGTCAGGCGGAAGCCGGTGATCACCTCATCGGCAATGAGAAGGGCTTCGTTGTCCGTCGTCACATCGCGGGCGGCCATGAGAAACTCCTCGTCGGGAGGGATGACCCCCATATTTCCGGCGACGGGCTCGAGGATGAGGGCCGCGACCGTCTTCCCCTCCCGCGTGAAATACTCCTTGAGCGCCGCTGTGTCGTTGTAGGGAAGAACGATCGTGTCGTGGACAACAGCCTCGGGGACGCCGGCCGAGGTTGGGATCCCGAAGGTGGCTCCCCCTGAGCCGGCCTTGACGAGAAGGGCATCGGAGTGGCCGTGGTAGCCGCCGGCAAACTTGACGATGCGGGTTCGTCCGGTAAAGGCTCTCGCCAGCCTGAGAGCACTCATGGCGGCCTCGGTGCCCGAGTTGACGAACCGGATGCGCTCGAGTCCGGGAACGGCGCGGGTCAAGACCTCGCCCAGGTGGATTTCAGGCTCCGACAGGGCGCCGAAGGAGAGCCCCCGTGCGGCCGTTTCCGAGATCGCGGCCAGGACGTCCGGGTCGGCATGGCCCAGGATGAGAGGACCGAAAGAGAGAACGAAGTCGATGTATTGCCGGCCGTCGACATCGGTGACATAGGCGCCCTTGCCCTCGCGGATGACGACGGGGTGCCCGCCCACGGCCTTGTAGGCCCTGACCGGACTGCTCACTCCGCCGGGAAAAAGTCCGCACGCCTTTTTGTAGCCTTCTTCAGAGTTCAAGGGACGCTCCTGTCATGTTGGGCCGCTCGCGATGGAGGAAAGAGGGAAAGTTCTCCCAAGATAAGTGAATTTCCTATCGTAACAGATTCTGCCGGGATCGAAAAGGGGATTCGGGGACTTCCCGCGTCCCGTCAGGGTATGGGGGAGGGGGGGCTAAAGCCGTCCCAACGTGAGATGGCTGTCTTACCATGCAGTCCCGCCGGAGCCGGTTGACCGGGAGAGAGTCGGGTTGTCGGGGGCGTCAATACCCGGCGCTTCCTGTGCTTTGAAGGAGGCGGAGAGTCTCCATGACAGCCACTCCGATAAAAACGAGAGAGAGCAGGGAGGGAAGAAAAAGCCGGACTCCGGCGGGAAGCCGGGTCCGATGTGCCAGAAGACGGTCGGAGAGAAGGCCCAGAAGGATCCCCCCGTAGAGGGCCCCGATAACGACGGGGGGGATCTCGACATACTCCCGGGCAATGAGGAGAAGCCCGCCCAGGGCGATCCCCGGCTCGACCCCGGAAAGGGGGAGGCGACCGGGACGGATCAGGATCATGGCGAGCCAGACGGCGGCCAGTCCGCCGGAGAGCTGGCCCAGGAGAAGGCTCCCCGAGAGTGGCGAGAGGGCGCCAAGGGTTGCACTCGACAAGAACAGGGGAAGGAGGGCGGCTCGTCCAATGCCGGTCCCTCCCTCGCGCCTGGCCGCATGGTGGGCGAGAAGCCAGAGAGCAAGGACGGCCGGAAAGAGAAGAAGATTCTTCCCGACCGCCCGGTGCAACAGAGGAAAGAGAAGGATGAATGATGAAACCCCGATGGTCAGGCTCTCGACGACCCAGGGGCGCAGCCTTCCTGATAAAGTCCGGGCGATGAAGGCGGCAAGGGAGAGAGCCGGGATCCAGTCCATCGGCCGCTCCGGATCGAAAAGGTGCAGGATCGACTGCCTGTCGAAGAGGAAGAAAATGAGAAGAACTCCCAAAAGGACGGCAAGGTCGGGGAGACGATGTTTGCGTTGGTCAAAAGAGAGTCGCCCGAGAATGAAGAGAAGTCCCGCCGTGATAACGAAAGGAATCAGCGCCGGTTTCATAAGGTCTATGGCCGGGATGATCGAGAGACTGTCCATCAGGGTTCCCGAAGTGAGAGTGAAGGCAGGGACGGAGGTCGCCCCTGCCGGACGGGTTACTTTTTGGTGCGGATTCCTTCGACGCTGATATAGAGGTGGATCGTGTCTCCGATCATGCCGGGATAGGTGGTGATGCCGAAATCGCTTCTCTTGACAGTCGTCTCGGCGTCATAGCCGGAAAGGTATCCGCCCCAGGGTTTGGGGAGGGCCGAGACATCGCCGGCGCCAACCTCGTGAAGCTTGAGTCTGACTGTCCGGGTCTTGCCGTGGAGAGTGAGCTTCCCGGTCAGGACGCCTGACGTTTTTCCGGTTTTTTTGTAGGTATGGGCTTCGAAACGGATCGTCGGGAAGGTCTTGGCATCGAAGAAGTCGGGCCCTCTCAGGTCCTTGTCGCGCATGGCGTGGTTTGTATCGATGCTGGCTGCGGCGATCCTGATGACGACGTCGGTCTTGTCCTTGCCCAGGCGGTAGTGGCCCGAGATCTTGTCGAAGCGGCCGACGGCCGTGGAAACGCCCGCATGTCCAACGGTGAATGTGACGGATGTGTGGTCGGGATCGATCTTGTAAAGGCCGGCCGGATCTCCGGTCGCATTCTTGTAGGAGGCGGCTTGTGCGAGCGACGGGGAGAGGGGAAGAAGTGAGATCAGGGAAAATGCGAGGGCCGGGGCGAATAGACTGAGCCTGGACCGGCGCGAGATCGTGAGCGTCATGGGACCTCCTTTGTGGTTTGGGTCTGAAGTCGGAGAGAGAGTTCGGGCCTCTTTTCCCGCTTTTTTTGGGAAGTGCATCGACATGAGTCTATATCAATTATAGTTTCAATGCAAACATTATATCTTCGTTGAAGAACGGGCAACCGGAGGGCTACAATGGAGATTGGACCGGCAGGCATTGCCGGGACGGGGAGGGTTCGCCATTGGGAAAGTCGCCCGAGGAGATCAAAAGAGAGCTTGCCGCGCATATCGGGCGGATGGCCTGTCTCTGCCGCGACTCGTCCTGGCTCTGTCTCGAGCGGTCGCTCGATCTGGACTGGGGCGGGGGGGGAGGAGGCGAGATGGAGGAGAAGTTTTCCGATCTCGACCGTCTTTTTTCCGGACTTCTCGATGAGATCTCCCGGGATGGCTCTCGTCTCTCTCTTTCAAGGGTGGCTCGGAAGTCCGAGTTTCTTGAAGACCGATTCGAGGAGCTCGACAGCCTCCTGCGAAATCGTCCGCGGCGAAAGCGGGCGGCCCTCCCCTGGGAAAAATTCTTCCGGGCGGCGGCAGAAGGAGAGGACCCCAACGGAAGAACCGGCCGGGAGCTTCTCGGAAAACACTGCCGGACGCTCGGCGTTCCCGAAACAGCCTCTTTGGACGAGATCCGCAGGAAGGTGCGAACGCTTCTGAAGGAGCACCACCCCGATATGCGCTCCGGGGACCGGAGCGGGGAGGGCCGCATGAGGGAGATTCTCGAGTCCTACGCCTTCCTGAAGAAGATTTTCGGGGAGAAGTTGTAACTGCGAACAGGGAGGAGGAAGGATGGAGCCGGTCGAGGTCAACGATCCGGAAAAGATTCAGGAAATGTTGAGGGGAATTGTCCTGACAGGGTCAGGATTCGTGACCGCATGCCTCCTTGAGGATGTCTGGGACGCCGGTCTCACCTATCCCGACTACTTCAAGGCCGGAGGGGTGGACCCCACCGCCTCCTATAACGGCCACACCCCCGCCTGGGAGACCTACCACCTTCGCCAGGGAAAGAAGGTCGTGAATGTTTACGGGATGGGCTCCCGGGGCCGCCGGATCCATGTGACAGAGACGCCCTGACCCTCTGTGCTTTTGTCGGAGTCGTCAGGACCATCAAGACAAGTGAGGAGAATCCGAAAAATGCTTTTTGACGAAGATATTCTCGAACATGTGCGCCTCGTCGCCCGGGAAGGGGATCGTTCGGGGGAGGATCGGGAAATGGTCGAGATACTTGCGATGCACCCGGAGTTTGACGGCCTGTGGAATGATCCTTCCGTCGATCCGTCCCGTCCGCTTGAGATCGGCGAGACGAAGGTCAACCCCCTCGTTCACGTGGCGCTTCACCTCGTCGTCGATCGCCAGATCCGCCAGGGAGTTCCTGCCCAGGCCAAAAAAGCCTACCTTCATCTTGTGGAGAGGGGAGAGGAGCCACACGAGGCCCTCCACCGGATGATGGGGTGCTACGGAGGTCTCTACTTCGAATCGGTCAGGAAGAATGACTCCTTCGATGAGTCCCTCTATGCGCGGAGACTCTCCCTACTGTAGGGCGATCTCCCGGTCGCAGGTAGTTCCGTTGCGGTCCGGACGGAAAAACGGGGACCGGTCGTCCTTGACTTGACCGGCCTCCGGAATTTAAACTTGACGGACCTCATCATACAAACTCTGACGGCTGAGCCTTCGGTGCCCTGCCGGAAAAAGGGAGAATCCCCTTTTTTTCTTCCCTCGTGTGAGCTGCTATCGGAAAGTCGGACCTTGGCCTTGGTTTCGGGGCGGGTCTGTTCGGATAGATGACCACCGAAAAACGACCCTTCTGACCGGAAGGTTCAGAAGAAGGCACTTTTCGGCCAAGCCTTCCTTCAATTGACATGCCGGCGACTTCGGACGTTCAAGGTCTGACCGTATCTAATCGAGGAGTGTAGTCATGGCGACGCAAACGGATTCCAGGGTTCCCCAGATTGGCCAGCGCAACAAGAAGGGCCAGCTTATTACGGATCCCCAAGAACTTTTCCTGAAATCAACACGTACCCCTTCCTTCCTGACCGGCTCCGAGGTTATCCGCGAGGCTGTCAGGCGCTCAAGCGTAGACTTTTCTGTGGCCTACCCCATCACGCCCCAGTCGGAAGCCTCCTCCCTTGTTGGCGAGCTTTACGCCGAAGGGTATGTCGCGGACTACATGCGCGGCGAGTCCGAGTTTGCCGTCATGGGACAGTGTGCCGGCGCGGCCTTCGGAGGAGCCCGGGTTTTCACGACGACGGCGGGTCCGGGAACCCTTCGTGCCTTCGAGAACTTTCCCATGTGGGCAGGAAGCCGTCTCCCCATCCAGGTGGTCTTTACTGTCCGGGGGATCAACTCTCCCCTGACCATTCAGCCCGACACCCTTGAGATCGCGTTCATGCTCGAGACCGGTATGCTTCTCTGGCATGCAGAATCAGCCCAGGACCTCTTCGATTTCATGCTCAAGGGATATTATGTGGCCGAACAGCCGGAGGTTCACCTTCCTATCGGCGTCATCTGCGACGGCTTCTTCGTGACCCATACCAAGGACATGGTCATGATGACCCCGGAAGACCAGACCCTGCCCCACTACGACCCCTACCGGAGCCCGGTAGTCTGTATGGACATGGAGGTTCCTCCGGTTCGGATGATGCGCGATCCCTTCGTCATGAAGTCGAACTATATCAGCTACATGACCCATGCCAGCTGGCAGCTCGAAATCCGGGCCGCCATCGAGCGCTCCCGGAAGCACACCATTCCCCTTCTCGACGGACTGATCGAGGTTGAGAACGGCGATGCGGAGATCATGTTTGTCGCCTCGGGGACGGCCGTCTCCCAGGCTCGTGAAGCCATCCGCCTATTCCGGAACAAGGGAGAACGTGTCGGCCTTGTCAAGGTCAAGACTCTCCGGCCGTTCCCGACGGAGGAAATCCGCAGGGCGACCGAACATGCCAAGCATATCTTCGTTCCCGAGTTCAACGTGGCGGGATGGCTCGCCCGCGAAATCAAGTCTGCGATCGACCGCAACCACCGGGTGGTGGCGGGTCCCCACGTGGCCGGGGGAATGACCATGCCTCCGGAGATTATTGTCGAGGAAATCGAAAAACATATGGCAAAATGCCGGAACAAGGAGCTCGTCCATGGGTAACCGAATCCAGATCAACAAGGAATTTGTCGATATCATGCCGCAAGACTATCTCGATCTTGTGGATAACGGAACTTACGAAACGCCCAACCGCGGCTGGAAGGACTTCGGGACAGCTACCGAGCTTATCGCCGAGCATTCGCTCTGCGCGGGATGCCCCGAATCCATTGCCTTCCGCCACATCATGGCCTCCATCCCCAACCCGGAAGATACGGTCATGGTCGGGTCGACAGGATGCACGAGCCTTGTCTTTCCGATGATCGCAGTCCACAACATCCACTCCCTCTTCGGCAACCAGAACGCGATCGCGACCGGCCTCAAGAGGGCCCTAGCCCTCCGTTTCCCTGACCGGGTCAAGGACGTTATCGTCCTCGCCGGTGACGGGGCGACCGTCGATATCGGTCTCGACATGACCCTCCAGTCCTGGTTTCGGAAGGAACGTTTCACCACCATTTGCTTCGACAACGAGCTCTATGCCAATACCGGAGGACAGGAGTCCGGCCTCATGCAGAAGGGCTTCCTTGCAAAGATGGCTCCGCTCGGAAAGCGCTTCGAAAAGGTTCGTCTGCCCGAGATTGCCCGGGAGTCCGGATGCGACTATGTCGCCATCATGACGGCCAGCAAGCCGAGTCTCGTGGAGAAGGTCATCAAGCAGGCGGTCCTGATCGCCCGCGAGGTCGGCCCCACCTACATCCAGATCTACACCCCCTGCATTCTCGAAATCGGCAAGCAGAGCATGGAGGGTCTTCAGGAGATGCGGACGTCGGAGGCACCCGGAGAGCGCTTCAAGTTCCGGGAGTTCATCTCTCCCGAGGCGCAGTCCTTCCTCGATGGCCTGGCCGAAAAGAAGAAGGCCGAAAAGATTGCGACCACAACCTAACGAGCGGGAGATCCGATGAAAAAGCGTATCAATATCCGTATGTCGGGGCTGGGCGGCCAAGGGGTTGTCACCTCTGCCCACCTCATGGCGATGGCCGCCTCCCACGAGGGAAAGTTTGCCATCTCCAACCCCTTTTTTGGAGCTGAAAAGCGCATGGCTCCCGCCGAATCCTACGTGCGGATCGGGGAGGAGAAGATCTTTGACCGGGGGGAGCTGGTCTTCCCGCATGTGGTCATGATCTACCATCCCCAGGTCATCACCATGGGCAAGAGCTACACGATGCCCTTCTACTCCGGTATCAAGGACGGGGGTCTTGTCATTATCAACGACGACATCGAGCTTCTGACCGAAGAGGAGAGAAGCGACCTCGCCAAGAAGAATGTGACGGTCTATTATGTTCCCGCCACAAAGATCGCACTTGAGATTGCAGGAACTGAACTTGCGACGAACATGGGAATGCTCGGCGCCCTGGCCGGTCTTACCCATGCGGTGACGATGGACGGCCTCGACAAGGCTCTCCAGGACCGATTTGGTAAGAAGTATGTCGCCTCGGGTGGTACGGCAACTCTCGACGAGGCTATCAAGAAGAAGTTTGCCAAGAAAGAAATGCTTCTCCAGAAGAATCTCGAGACCATCCGCAGGACGTTCGACGAAGCCGAAGCCTTCGGCACCAGGAACCCCGCCTTCGCGGTCAACGTGAGCTAACCTCCAAAAGAGTCAGGAAGGGTAACGATGTACAATGTGGCAGAGGTGAATGCCGAGGCTTGCGTCGCCCAGAAAGGCTGCAGGCTGTGTATCATGTATTGTCCGGAAGCCAACTGCATCCAGATGGACACAAAGAATATGAAGGCTATCATCGTTGAGGCTCGGTGCAAGGGGTGCGAGCTCTGCGTCGTTGTTTGTGACGCGGCCAAGCATAATGCGATCAAGATGGTTGCCCGATAGTGTCTCTCGGACTGATGCGATGAAAAAAGGAAAAGACGGGAGGGATTGCCTCCCGTTCCTTCCTTCCTCTTCGATATTTTTGTGGAGCATCGGCCAATGAGTGTAAGGGGAACAGAGTCAGGCGAGAAGGCTCTCTCAGAATCTTTTTTGCGAGTGGAGATGGCCATCAAGGAGTTCCATGCACTGCTTGATGCGACGAACGCTCCTGACGGTTCGGGAAATCTCTCCCCGGAGGACAGAAAGGCCCGTATGGTGGCCACTCAGGCCTTGCGGGATAGCGCCACAATTTATCTCGACTGGGGCTGGCATTATCTGAGCCGACTCTACGATCTCCCCAATCCCCACGCCCAGGAATTCGACGAAGACGATCTCGTTTAGTCTCTAAACGCCCCTTCCAACTCCTCCCTGTCCCGACCAAATGCGGGTAAATGAGTGCAAAAAACGGCCAGGCCGGAGAGAAGTCGAATCAGGGCGGACCTTTTGCTAGCTCTTTGTTTAACTCCTTCGACCCACCTCCGGCAAAAAGATACTTCCCGAATCTTTTCATGAAAAAACCGCCAAAATGCCCGCGCTAAAGACACTCCATCTCAGTGAACTGCCTCTTTGTGAGTGGTGAAAAACAGGACTGAGAAAACCGCATTTTGCTCGAGCAGGGTGAGCCAATCTATTGATGGGCTAATGTGAGTGCCTCCCTCGTGAAAAATCATTAAGTGGGTTAAGACAGTAATAAAATAAATAGAGAAATCCGAAAATCGATTTGCGGAAGGCTCCTTTGGGGATCTTTCGTACGAAGTGCAATTGCCTCCAATCCGATCGGATTGGGGATTCCTGCGTTTTGGTCAATGGGGACGTGGTGTATTCGGGGAAAGATCGGGTACCCTCCCCCTAAAAAGGTTCTGGTGAGAAAACAGGACTGAGGAAACCGCATCTCGATCGATCAGGGTGAGCCAAGCTATTGATGGGATAATGTGAGTGGCTACCTCGTGAAAATCATTAAGTGGCTTAAGACAGTAATAAAATAAATAGAGAAATCCGAAAATCGATTTGCGGAAGGTTCCTTTAGGGATCATTCGTACGAAGCGCAATTGCCTCCAATCCGTTCAGATTGGGGATTCCTGCGTATTGGTCAATGGGGACGTGGTGTATTCGGGGAAGGATCGGGTACCCTCCCCCTAAAAAGGTTCTGGTGAGAAAACAGGACTGAGGAAACCGCATCTCGATCGATCAGGGTGAGCCAAGCTATTGATGGGATAATGTGAGTGGCTACCTCTTGAAAATCATTAAGTGGCTTAAGACAGTAATAAAATAAATAGAGAAATCCGAAAATCGATTTGCGGAAGGCTCCTTTAGGGATCATTCGTACGAAGCGCAATTGCTTCCAATCCGATCAGAATGGGGATTCCTGGAGGAGGGTAGGCGGAGGTGATGAGCTCTTATAAGACACTAGAGTCGGGCTGTCAGAAAAATCCTTTCAGCATCTGCATGACAGGATTGACCTGGGACTTTCCGAGAGAGGAGAGGGGAAGGCTGATGGTATAGGTCTTTTTCGAAAGCTTTGAATTGTCGGGAATGACGGTCACCTGAAGGGAGAGAAAGGTCCTGTCGGCCAGGGCCTCGTTAAAGGGAACGTTGAAGTAGAGAAGTCCCCCGAGTTTTCCGTGGGGAAGAACGATGGCCTTTGGCGGAAAAGCCTTGTAGGAGAGGTCGCGCCCGAAGGAGGATTCCTGGGGGGTTGGCTGGGAAAATGGTGTGGGAAGGACCCAGATCATCGACCCGAGACCCAGCGTGACCACCGTGAAGAGAATCAGGCCCGTATAGTAGAAGGTCTTCTTGATGTTCTGGTAGGGGACGTTTGCCTGCCAGGCAATATCGAAGGCTTCGGAGGGAGAGATGCTCCGGTAGGACTTGCCCACATAGTTCAGGAGAAATGTGGAGGGGTCGACGCGAACGGATTGTCCTTCGGTTGCCGAGTCGACGACGATAAGAACCGGAAGAACATGTTCGCGCCAGAGGCCATGGCTTCCGAAGAGGTTGTGGGTATCCTGGGCAAGGTGGTAGGAGCGGAGTCCGACGGTGATCCCTGTCCCGGGAAGAGTCTTCGCAACGGGCAGTGCCGAGGGATCCGGATTTGAAAGAGGACGGAAGTGGTAGGAGGAGGTGCAGGAGGCAAGGAAAAATGTCAAAAGGGTCAAAAGGACCGTTCCCCTGAACAGGCGGACCTGCCGCCTCCCCTTAGTCATGTTGCCGGTTCTCCGCCTCGTTGGCAAAGGAGATCTTGACGAGAATGCTGTAGGCGTAGACCAGCATCAGGACAATGATGACGTAGAGGACGAGCTGGAGGGAGTGATAGGAGAACATGCCGAAGCGTTCGCTCTCCTTGTAGGAGGACTGGGCCTCGACAAGAAGGATACGCCGTATGGTGGAGATGATCCCGATCAGGATGAAGGAGGCGATGGGAAAGCGCCGGCGGCCGAGATAGCTCAGCATGATCCAGAGAAGTTCGAGGATGATGACAACAAAGAGCATGTCGTTGATAAGCTGGAGAACCGCCTCTGTCGTGAGTGATGTCAGGTTCAGCGCCGAGTGGACAAGGACGATGATTGCGCCGGACATGAGGAAGATGGCGACAATCAAATGGATAAAGTCGTCGATGCGCAGAAGGATCTTGCGGAGATTCTGGACAAACTCGAGATGGGTGTCGTGGCGGACCACCGGCTTTTCGGAGGGGAGATGAGGAAGCTCTGTCACGAGAGATCCTTTCCTGTTGGAGAGGACGAGGTCATGGAAAATGGGGTCCTGGCCAGGGCCAGGGCGGCCTCGATACGCACAAGCGAGATCTCTCGACCGGCAAGAAGAAGGACGTCGAAGATCCCGGGACTGACCGTTTTGCCGGTAAGTGCGACTCGAACGGGCTGGGCAAGCTCCCCAAGTTTCTTGTTCAAGGCCTCCCCGATCTGGGTAAAGACATTCTTTATGGGATCAGCCGACCATTCGGGAAGAGAGGACAGGGCGACAAAAATCGGCTCAAGAATGGAGACGCTTTCAGGACCCAGGGCTTTTTCCCGGGCCACGGGATCGATGGCGAGGGAACGGTCGAGGTAGGGAAGGGAGAACTCTGCGAGCTCCAGAAGTGTTTTTGCCCGGCCCTTGAGGAGGGAGACGACCCGGACGCGGTGATCGGGATCGAAGCTCTGAGGCAAAGGCTCGGAGAGGGGAGGAAGAAGCTCCGAGACAAGGGGGGAGAGAACGGTGTCGGAGGCGTTCTTGATATAGTGGGCGTTGAGCCAGAGAAGCTTTTCCGGGTTGAAGACGCTGGGGGAGGAGCCCACATGGTCAAGGTCGAAGTGGGCGATAAGCTCCTCTCGGGTAAAGATCTCCTGGTCCTTGTGGGACCAGCCGAGGCGGACGAGGTAGTTGGCGAGGGCATGGGGAAGGTATCCCATTTCCCGGTAGGCCATGACCGAGGTGGCCCCGTGGCGCTTCGAAAGCTTTGTCCGGTCCGGCCCAAAGATCATGGGGAGGTGGGCAAAGTCGGGAATGTCGGCTCCGAGGGCGCGAAAGATCGGGATCTGCCGAGGGGTGTTGTTGATGTGATCGTCCCCGCGGATGACGTGGGTAATCTTCATGTCGGCGTCGTCGACGACGACGGCGAAGTTATAGGTAGGCATCCCGTCGGTCCGCAAGATGACGAGGTCATCAAGAAGACCGCTGTCGAAGGAGAGGGGGCCGCGGATCAGGTCGTCAAAGGCCACAATCTGGTCCGGTATGTTCCGGAAGCGAACGACATGGGGGGTGTCGGCGGAAATCTTCCTGTCGCGGCAGCGTCCGTCGTAGCGGGGAGGAAGCCCTTTGGCCTGGGCGTCCTTGCGGCGCTCTTCAAGTTCGTCGGGTGTGCAGACGCACCGGTAGGCGTGGCCCCGGGCGATGAGGTCCAAGGCGAGGTCGCGATAGCGGTCGAGGCGGCTTGTCTGGAAGACCGGGCCCTCGTCCCAGGTCAGGTCAAGCCAGCGCATCCCGTCGAGGATGGCGGCGATGGCGGCCTCTGTCGAGCGCTCGCGGTCGGTATCCTCGATCCGGAGAAGCATGACCCCCCCGTGATGGCGGGCGAAGAGGAAGTTGAAGAGAGCCGTGCGGGCTCCCCCGAGATGAAGATTTCCTGTCGGGCTCGGGGCAAAACGGACACGGACAGGTATATTGGGTCGAGAGGTCAAGGGCGTGATCCCAAAAGGGGGGAGGAGAAGTCCTCCGATAGGAGATGTCTCCAGTAAATATATCATACTTTTCAGGAAAAAGGAAAGCCGTGATGAGGACTTTCCTGAAATGGAAGAGTCTTTGACCTCTTGTCTGTGACAGGTCTATAATTTCTTCCGGGCTCCCGGCCGACCGGATCGCAGGAATGCGGGGGTGGGGGGCGAACGGGGGGACGATGGAGCAGAATCCGAGATGGCAAGAAGAGATCAGAACGGCGAAAACAGGCACCTTCTCGAAGAGAATCGGCTGGCTGGGGGGCCTTTGGGCCCTCTTGGCGGTATCGGCCATTGTGTCGCTTTCGGGGTGTGGCGAGGTCAAGCCGCTGACTCCGGAGCAAAAATCCTTCATGTCCGCATGGAAAATCGGCAAGGAGATGGGGAAGGCCTTTGAAAAAGGATCTCCCGAGGCGGTGGAAAACCTTCTCGGCCCCCCCCTGTCGCAGGATCCGAAAACGCATATCGGCCTGACCCGCCTCTTTGCCCTCCTCGACAAGATCGACCTGCGAATCGTGATGGATGGCGGGACGATCGACCAGACCGGTCACGATGTGGTCTTCCGCGCCCACTGGACGATGGCCGGGGTATCGAAGAGCCCGAAGGCGGGAGTCCGGTACTTCCAGACCGGGGAATGCCGTCTCGTCGTCTCGATCGAAAATGCCCCGAAAGCTTCCCGTCTTCTCTCCCTCTCTGGGGACACCTTCCTCAGGGCGCCGGCTACAGCAAAGCCGCCGGGATGACTGAGCGGAACTCTCCGAGGAGCCTTTCGACCGATTTCTTGATTGTCGGGGGCGGGATCGCCGGATACCAGACGGCGATCAACCTCCTTCCCCTGGGAAGTGTGACCCTCGTCTCCCGGGGGTCGATCGCTTCGGGAAGTTCCTACTATGCCCAGGGGGGTCTGGCGCTCCCGTGGGGGTTCGGCTACGATGCGGTAGAGTCCCACGTGGCGGACACTATCCGGGCCGGGGCGGGTCTTTGCGATCCCGAGAATGTCAGGCTCCTTGTCGAAGAGGCGGAGGAGGCCTATGCGACACTGGTCTCACTCGGTGTCCCGTTCGACCGCGACAGCGGAGGCGAGCTTCTCCTCACCCGGGAGGCCGCTCACTCGCGTCCCCGGATCATCCATGCCGGAGGAGACAAGACAGGTTCCCTGATCGTGAAGACGCTTGCTCAAAATGTTCATGGCCACGAACGGTTCACATTCCTGACCCCCTTTCGTCTCCACCGGCTCCTCAAGGAAGATTCCGGGCGGGTGGCGGGAGGGCTCTTCATGAGCGAGGATGGGCAGGATTGGATCAGTGTCCGGGCCGGGGCCACCATCCTCGCCACGGGGGGGTTCAGCGCCCTCTTTGCCCGCACGACCAACCCCCCCTCCCAGGTCGGGGACGCCACTGCGGTGGCAGCGGCGGCAGGCGCCCAGCTCGAAAGGCTCGCCTTTACCCAGTTTCATCCCACGGTGCTCGACCTTCCCGACCAGGCGCCCTTTCTTCTGACGGAGGCCCTGCGGGGGGAGGGGGGGCACATCGTGGACCAGAAGGGTCACCGGATTCTTTTCCGGTACCACCCGGACGGAGAGCTTGCCCCAAGGGACGTGGTCTCCCGGGCCCTCTGGCTTGCAGCCCGGGACCGGCCGGGGGTGAAGCTCTTTCTCTCCGTCGTCCATCTTTCGGAGAATTATCTTCGGCAGCGATTTCCCCAGGTCTATTTCCACTGTCTCGAGGCGGGGATCGACCTCTCCCGGGAACCCGCTCCGATCCGCCCGGCGGCCCACTTCCAGATGGGCGGGGTCCGGACGGACATGGACGGCCGGACCAATCTTTCCGGACTCTACGCCGTGGGAGAGGTCGCATCGACGAGGGTCCATGGAGCAAACCGCCTGGCCTCGAACTCCCTTCTCGAGGCCCTGGTGATGGGCAACCGCGTGGGGCGGACGATCGCCGCCGAACGTGCGGAAGGAGGACTCCTTCCTCCGGACTCGCTAGATGAGAACGGGCCTTCAGTGGGGCCGACATATGGAGAAGGAGAACCGGGGACCCTCTCCCTTGACGATCTTCGAATCCTCCTCTGGGAGAAGGCGGGAATTGTCCGAACGGAGGAGCAGGTCGCGTTGGGGCGGGAGGAGGTCCTTGCCGCGTTGGCCTCGGAAAAGACGGGAAAGGTCACCCCGAAAGACGCCCTTCTTCATAATGCCCTGACGCTCTCGCTTCTTCTCTTCGAGGATCTCAAAAGCGCACCCCGGGTGGGGGCGAACTATTTTGTCGAGACCCGGAATCCCGGCGAAGGGAGCCTTCCGGACAGGATCCATGCCGGATCAAAGGAGAAGAAAGTCTGATGCCCAAGGATTTTTACGTTAGACTCGGAGTTGCGAAGAAGGCCTCGCCCGACGAGATCAAGAAGGCCTACAGAAAGCTGGCCCGCCAGTTCCATCCGGACGTCAACCCGGGGAACAAGGATGTCGAGCTGCGCTTTAAGGAGATCAATGAAGCCTACGAGACGCTCTCCGATCCAGCCAAGCGCGCGGAATACGATGCTCTCGGAATGTCCGGCGGCGGAGACGGGCGAACCCGGCACACTGCGCGTGAGGAGGAGGCCCCCTTCGGCGGTCAGGGGGAGAGGGGATTCGGGGACTTCTGGGATATCTTCGGAGGGATGGGGAGCGGCGGGGGCGGAGCCCTCTCCGAGGTCCACTTCACCCTTCCCTTCCGGGAGGCGGCCCGGGGAACGTCCCGGACTATCCTTCTTCCCGGAGATCCGGGCAAGTCTCCCGACAAGGTGAGCGTACAGATCCCGGCCGGGGTCGACGCCGGGATGGCATTTACCGTCCAGGCCGGGACCGGTCCCCGGGGGCGGGCGATCCGGGTGGTGGTCGACGAGGTCCTGCCGGATCCCCTCTTTCGCCGGCAGGGATCCGATCTGCTCCTCGACTGTCCGGTGAAACTCTCGGAGATCCATTTCGGGGCCTCGGTCGACGTTCCCACCCTCGACGGCGAGTCCCGCCTGAAGATCCCTCCAGGGACGAAGGCCGGGCAGACCTTCAGGCTCAAGGGAAAGGGGCTCCGCTCCCCCGTCAGCCATGAAACGGGCCATCTTTATGTGAAGATTCTTCCCGTTCTTCCCCCGACCGTTCCGCCGTCTCTTGAGCCGTGCCTCCGGGAGTTCGACAACCACTATCCCCCGGACTTCCGCTGGAAGGGGCGTTCGTGATGGAGAGGCGGACTGGCACTGTCGGCAAAGGGAGGGGCAGAGGGTGAAGGACCAGACGAGACGCAGGGATGAGGGGGCTCCGCTCCCCCTCGACCGGGTGGTCGAACTCTATCGGATCCCCCGGCAGACGCTCTCCTACCTTGTCAGGGAGGGTCTTCTCGAGATCGAGAAAGAGCCCTGTGCCTCCCTTAGGCCGGAGATGGTCGAACGGGTGCGTCTGATCGTCTCCCTCCGGAGGGATTTGGGGGTGAACATGGCGGGCGTCGAGATTATCCTGAGGCTCAGGCACCAGCTCCTCTGGGCCCGCTCCCAGAAACCCCACGTCTTTGGCGAAGCGTGGGTCGACGTGCCGGAATAGGATTCAACATACCGGTGTGGACCAGACAGACGAAACGGGCCGGCCGGAGAAGCTAGAGAGGGATAAATATGGATGCGAGCAAGCTGACCCAGAAGTCTCAGGAAGCCCTTCAGCAGTCTGTGGATATGGCAAGACGGGCGGGAAATACGGAGGTGGAGCCCCTCCATCTTCTCCGCGCCCTCCTTGGCCAGGAGGGAGGCATCGTCCCTGCCATTCTGAAGAAGATGGATGTGGATCCGGTGGCCCTGTCCGCCCGGACCGACGAACAGCTGGCCCTCCTCCCCCGGGTGGAAGGGGGCTCGGGGGGGCCCTACCTCTCCCGGGCGCTGTCGACCCTTCTCGACCGGGCGCTGGAGGAGACGAAGCCTTTCAAGGACGACTTCGTCAGCACCGAACACATCTTCCTGGCCATGACGCAATCCTCGGGTGCCGAAGGCAAGCTCTTGAAGTCCTTCAAGATCACGAAGGAGGGGACCCTCTCCGCCCTGGCCGAGGTCCGGGGAAACCAGCGGGTGACCGACCAGAACCCGGAAGAGCGCTATCAGGCGCTGGAGAAGTTCGGGAAGGATTTGACCGCCCTGGCCAGACAGGGCAAGCTCGACCCCGTTATCGGTCGCGACGAGGAGATCCGGCGGGTGGTGCAGGTCCTCTCCCGCCGGACGAAGAACAACCCGGTCCTGATCGGTGATCCGGGGGTGGGCAAGACGGCGATCGTCGAGGGTCTCGCCCAGAGGATCGTGGCAGGCGATGTCCCCGAAGGGCTCAAGGACAAGACGATCTTCTCCCTCGATCTCGGGGCGCTTCTGGCCGGAGCCAAGTACCGGGGGGACTTCGAGGAGCGGCTCAAGGCCGTCCTGAAGGAGATTACCGGAGCCGCGGGCATGATCATCCTCTTTATCGACGAGCTCCACACCATCGTCCGGGCGGGAGCGAGCGAAGGGGCCATGGATGCCTCGAACCTTCTGAAGCCGGCACTGGCCCGGGGGGAGCTCCGGGCGATTGGGGCGACGACGCTCGACGAGTTTCGCCAGTATATCGAGAAGGATGCGGCCCTCGAGCGGCGCTTTCAGCCGGTCTTTGTGGGAGAACCAAGCGTCGAGGATACCATCGCGATCCTGCGGGGGCTCAAGGACAAGTACGAGATCCACCATGGGGTCCGGATCAAGGATTCGGCGATCGTGGCGGCGGCGGTCCTCTCGCATCGCTATATCTCCGGTCGCTTTCTTCCCGATAAGGCCATCGACCTGATCGACGAGTCGGCCGCCCGTCTGCGTGTGGCGATCGACAGCATGCCCCTCGAGCTCGACGAGGTCGACCGGAAGATACGCCAGCTCGAGATCGAGAAGATGGCGCTCTCCCGGGAGGAGGATAGCGAGAGCCAGGAGAAGAAGGCCGGCGTGGAAAACGAGCTCGAGAGCCTGAAGGGACGCTTTTCTGCGCTCAAGTCCCAGTGGGATGCCGAGAAGTCCCGCATACAGGAGGTCCAGTCCCTCAAGGCGAAGATCGAGGATGCGAAGAAGGAGGCCGAGACGGCCCTCCGGGAAGGCCAGTACGAAAAGGCCTCCAAGATCACTTACGGAACGGTCCCGAACCTCCAGAAGACCCTCGAGTCCGCCCAGGCGGAAATCGAAAAGGAGGGGGAGTCCGGTGGCCGCCTTCTGAAAGAGGAGGTCTCGGAGGAGGATATCGCCCAGGTCGTCTCCCGGTGGACGGGGATCCCCGTGAGCCGCATGATGGAGGGGGAGATCCAGAAGCTCCTCAAAATGGAGGAGCGGCTCTCGAAACGGGTGGTGGGGCAGAAAGAGGCGGTCGCCGCCGTCTCCAACGCCATCCGCCGGGCCCGGGCGGGGATCCAGGACCCCAACAGGCCGCTGGGTTCTTTCTTCTTTCTGGGGCCGACAGGGGTGGGAAAGACCGAACTGGCCAAGAGCCTGGCGGAATTTCTCTTCGACGACGATCAGGCCATGATCCGGATCGACATGTCGGAATACATGGAGAAGCACTCCGTCTCCCGGCTGATCGGAGCGCCTCCCGGGTATGTGGGATACGAGGAGGGGGGGCAGCTGACCGAGGCGATCCGGCGGAGACCCTATGCGGTGATCCTTCTCGACGAGATGGAAAAGGCCCATCCCGATGTCTTCAACGTCCTGCTCCAGGTTCTCGACGACGGCCGACTCACCGATGGACAGGGGCGGATCGTCGACTTCAAGAACACCGTCATCATCATGACCTCGAATATCGCCTCCGAGATCATCCGCGACTCGGCGGGAATGCCGGAATCTGAGGTAAGGCCCCGGGTGATGGAGCTTCTCGGCCGGACCCTGCGTCCGGAATTTCTCAATCGCATCGATGAGATTATCCTTTTCCATCCGCTGTCCATGACCGAAATTCTCCGGATCGTGGAGATCCAGATGGACTCGGTCAACCGGCGCCTCAAGGACCAGAACCTCTCCCTTGAGCTCTCAGACCGGGCACGGGAGGAGCTGGCCCAGGTGGGATTCGACCCGATCTATGGGGCCCGGCCGCTCAAGAGGGCCATTCAGCAAGCCATCCTCAACCCTCTGGCCCAGAAGATCCTGGGGCGGACACTCCAAAAGGGGGAGAAGGTCTCTGTGGACTGGGACGGGCAGGCATTCCTCTTCGATGGATCCGGGGAGGCAGGCTCCTCATGAGCGGCGACAGGAGACCTTCGATAAGAGAAGGTCTGCTCTTTACGGAAGACGGGAGGCTTACCGAGCGCATCCGGCGCACTGTCGTCCACTGGCCGCTCGAGATTGCGGTCCGGGACCGCTGGACGGGTTGGCAAGATGTGCCCGAAGACTGTCGGCTCATCCTTTTCGACCGCTCGACCATCGGAGGTGTCGAGCTCTCGGACAACGCCCTGCGCCTTGTCCTCTCCGGCTCCGGAGAGGATCTTGTCGAGGCGCTCGAGTCGTTTTTGTTCCTGCGGGAACCCTTCTCCGTTGCCGTGGGAATCGAGCATCTCCTCCACGTCAAATGCCGCCAGTATCTGTCGGCTGTGGGCTCTCTTCGGGAGGCGGGATCGGCCTATTCCTTCTTCGTCTCGCTTCTCGACAGGCTGCTTCTGCCCGGGGCCCTCGAGGTGGCGCAGGGAAACCAGCATCGGGCCTCCCGTATCCTGGGCATCAGCCGGAACACCTTCCGGAACAAGATGAAGCTGCTCGATGATGGGGATGCGACCCATGTCGATAAAGGGGTTTAGTGTTTGTTTGCAAGTGATTGAGCAATGTTTTTTCTGCGGGGAAAAGAATTTTTTTTCGGTAAAGTATGGCCGCATTCTTGACAGATGAATCTTTTCAGTGTAATTTCCCCGGTGGACGTAGTATTATTTTAAATCCAACGCGAAAGGGGGGTACCAGGCGATGAAAAAGTCGGAACTCGTGGAAAAGATCTCCCAGGCAGCCAAGATCAACAAGACCCAGGCGAACGACGCTCTCAATGCCGCCGTTGAGGCCATCAAGAAGAGCCTCAAGAAGGATGGCGAGCGCGTGACCCTTCCCGGTTTCGGGACCTTTTCCACGGCCAAGAGAAAGGCCCGCACAGGCCGGAATCCTCGCACTGGTCAGGCGATCAAGATTCCCGCAATGCGCGTTCCCAAGTTTTCTGCCGGAAAAGCCTTGAAGGCCGCCGTCAAGTAGACTTCTGTAATGTTGCGGGGCCTCCTTCTCAGGCTCCGCAATCTTCCTTGTTTCTGATAACTATAGGCACGTAGCTCAGGGGTGGAGCGCTACCTTGACACGGTAGAGGTCGGCGGTTCGAAACCGCCCGTGCCTACCATATTTGAAGCCATTCCCGTAAGATCCTCTCAAAAACAAATCCCTGAAATGTGAGTTTTGGGCACACTCCGTTACCAGAAATCTTTCCGAATAACCCCGGAATTTTTCTTGGAGAACCATGGCAACGGTCCAGAAACATGGTCCTTACCAGTGGAGAGTGCAGATACGGAAGAAGGGCCATCCGCCTGAATCCTTTGATGTCAGTTCCGAGACGCTAGACCGGTAGGAACGTGAGATCTCAGGGCGTACTTGATGGGTACTTGATTGACAGGGGTGGCCGGAAGTATGAGAACCGATTTGAAGAAAAACGGTTTGTCAAGACTGAAACGCTATACCTTTTAAGGATGAGGACTTGGCGAAGAGAATGGACGGGTGAATGCTGAGACTGGTCTATTTCGAGGGATGTCCCAATGCCTCCAAGGCTATCCACTTGTTGGAGTCAATTGGAGAGGACTTCGAGAGAATCAATCAGGTCAATCTGCCTTCCGCAGATCCCTATTGGAGCTACGCATCTCCAACGCTCTTATGGAATGACCAGATCGTTTTCGGATCCAAAACTGAAGGATCCGGAGGGTGCTCATTGAGTATTCCGACACTGGAGGTTCTCAAGGAAAAATTGAATTCTATGAGTCGTCATGAGCAGGGCTCACCCTGCAGGATGAAAATGGGGTATGCTTTTTCCTGTCGTTCTCGCCATACGTCGCGTTTTCTTGGTACCGAACCAGGAGTCCGTAATGAGTCTGACGAGGGAGACTTCCGGAACCCCGCATTGTTGCCTCGAGC